>Ga0137418_10000503_pt1 | contig 35059 bp, 30 predicted proteins | sample CZODoug3_1_2_16f_FD_122242 | JGI IMG/M metagenome (GOLD analysis project Ga0137418, IMG submission 122242) | Vadose zone soil fungal communities from Angelo Coast Range Reserve, California, USA - CZODoug3_1_2_16fungal (Hybrid Assembly) | ecosystem: Environmental > Terrestrial > Soil > Vadose... | reverse complement strand
GCCGGCACAAAATCCGGCTCGCCGATGTGATGGCGTTCCTCTTTTTTCGCCACCACTTCGCAAACAAATTCTGCCAACTCTTCGTCGCTAGCGCCGCGGCGCATCCGGGCATGCAGATCGTGGTCCCACACCGAGAACAGGCAGGTGCGGATCTTTCCGTCGCTAGTGATGCGTATTCGGCTACACTGTCCGCAGAAAGGATGCGAGACGGGCGCGATGATGCCGATCTCGCCGACGCCGTCGTCGAAGCGGTAGCGGCGGGCGGTTTCCGAGCGCGCGTGCGGCATCTCGACCAGCCGCCGAAACTCGGCCATGCGCGCCAGGATTTCGTCGAGCGGAACTACGGTGTCGGGCGACCACACGCGGTCCTCTTCCAGCGGCATGAATTCGATGAAGCGCACGGTGACGCCCTCTGCGCGCGCAAACTTTCCAAAGGGGACAACTTGATCTTCGTTGAATCCGCGGAGCAGCACGCAATTCACTTTCACCGGCCAGAGTCCCACACGGCGTGCCGCGCCGATGCCTGCAAGCACCTGATCGTATCCGTTGGGCACGCGGGTGATGCGGGCAAAGAGATCGGCATCGACCGCGTCCATCGAGACCGTGACGCGAGTGAGGCCGGCATCCTTGAGCGGCTGAGCAAGATCGGCCAGCAGGTGGCCGTTCGTGGTCAGAGCGATATCGAGCGGCTCGCCGCCGCTTCCGCCCTTCGGGGCACGGAGCTGTGCCAACTCACGCACAAAGTCCGCCACACCCTTGCGCAGCAACGGCTCCCCGCCAGTCAACCGAATCTTCGTAATCCCCATCCCCACCAGCACCCGCGCCATCCGCAGATAGTCATCGAAGGGCAGATCTCCGTAGAGCGCACCTCCATTCCCCGTGCGGCAGTAAACACACTTGTAGTTGCAGCGGTCGGTGATGGATATCCGCAGGTCGGTGATCGCGCGCCCGAATTTGTCGGTGAGAACCAGGCTCATGGCTCCTAGCTTTAAGCTCTTAGGTTTCTCGCGCCCGTAGTCGGGCAGCGATCGAGCTAAGAGCCAAAAGCTAATGGCGAAGATTGTTCTTGAAAAGGAAACAAACAGGCAGGAGGAGAAATCCCGGCGGCTGTTTCCTTTCCAATGGTCCTTCGAGGGACCGGGAGGCGCCGGCGTTTCCCCCAGCGCCCTCGGGAAATATTTGGGACGGACGCTCTCGTCCGTCAAACTCTTTCCCTCGCCACCGTGGCCTGGGTATCCCCTAAGGCCAGGGCAGTCGGAAACTCATTTACATTATAGATGGCCGGAGCCGATGTGAGGTTACATTGATTCGGCGAAGCTCAATGGGCGGTTTTGGGAAGGTCCATAAGCGCCTGCTCCATCGCTGCCTCCGCCATGGGCGCCATGATCTTGTATCCCGCAACGTTCGGATGCAACCCGTCGTCGGCCAACTCTTTCTTCAAATAGCCCTTATCGTCGACCATGACGCTGAAGTAGTCGAGATAGACGCAGCTGGTTCGCGGGACAACCGGTGAAGACGCACAATAGTTTTTCAGCCAGCGATTGAGCGCCACGATCTTCTCAGGAGGCCGCTGCGTGAACATGTCTCCGGCTTCGGGCGTGTATTCGTGCACGGGGAGCACCGATGCGTAGATCACCTTGATCTCGTGCGCACGCGCCAGTTCCGCCATGGACGCGTAGTTTCCCTCGATCTGTTCCAAACTCTCGGGCCCAGTGTTGCCGGCAATGTCGTTGGTCCCGGCGAGAATGACAACCACTCTCGGGTGAAGGTCGATTGCGTCCGGCCGGAATCGAATCAGCAGTTGCGGCGTAGTCTGTCCGCTGATCCCGCGGTTGATGTACGGCTTGCCGGGGAATGACACGTCGAGCTTCCACGTGTCGGTGATGGAGTCGCCAAAGAACACGACACGGTTCTCAGTGGGCGCAGCAGGCTGGAGAGCAGCATTGGCTTCTCGGTAGCGCGCCAGCTCGCCAAAGTCGTCCATGAGCGTGGGCATCCGTGATAATCGCCATTGCTGCAGCCGCTCGGCCCCGGTCTTCGGCCTGGGCGTGGCATTTGGCTGCACCGGCTGGGCGCCTTGCTGCGCGAGAGCGGTCAGCGAAAGTAGTAGTACGGCAAAGAATGCTGGTTCAGATAGAGGAAGAATTCCGGATCCGAGCTTCATTCGCGAGGTTCCCCTTCGGCGAATCAGTTTACGCAGCGAATTTCACCCCGGCCAGGGCGCCCGCGTTAACATGAATATCACATGCCGTCGTAGTTCGGACCACCGCCACCTTCCGGCGGAACCCAAGTGATGATCTGATACGGATCGGCGATGTCGCACGTCTTGCAGTGGACGCAGTTCGATGGGTTCAAGCTGATGCGCTTGCCGTTGGGTGCCGACGCGTCGTCGAGCATCTCATAGACGTTGGCTGGGCAGAAATTCTGGCACGGGCTGCCGTACTCTTTCACGCAGCGCTGCTCGCAAATATTGGTGTCGAGAATGACCAGGTGAGCGGGCTGGTCCTCTTCGTGCTTCGTGCCGGAGTGATAGAGGTCAGTCAGCTTGTCGAAGGTAAGCTTGCCGTCACCTTTGGCGGGGCCGAGCAGATGAGCTTCTGACCCTCCATCGGGAGGAAGCTCTGCCAGCTTGCGCATGTGCTCATGTCCAGCCATTCCGGGATACCGGTTGTGCAAACCGTGTCCTCCCGTAACAAATTGCAGCGCAGTGTGGAACATGCCAGCGTAGAGCCCGTGCTCGAATCCCTGGTGCATGTTGCGGACTTTCCAGAGTTCGTCTTTGATCCAGCTGGACTCGACTTTTTTCTGGTACTCGCTCAAAGTCGCGGCGGACGTATCGTCCTTCCTCAAAGCTTCGAACGCGGCCTCTGCGGCAAGCATGCCACTCTTGATCGCAAGATGAATTCCCTTTAGCCGCGCCGAGTTGACGAGACCGGCCGAGTCGCCCAGGATCATCCATCCACTGCCGGCGACGGGCGGAACTGCCCACCATCCGCCGTAGGGCATCGCCTTCGCTCCGAAGCGGATCATCTTGCCGCCTTCGAGAAGCTTCGCCACAAAGGGATGCCTTTTGAATTCCTGCAGGACATGCTGCGGGTCGAGGCGGGGATCGGGGTAGTCAAGTCCGATGACGAAACCGAGCGAGACGATATTGTCCTTCGATCCGTAGATCCAGGCGCCGCCATATTCTTTGCTGGTCAGCGGCCAGCCCAGGGTATACATCACTTCGCCCGGAACGATGCGGCCGGAAGGGACGTCCCAAAGTTCTTTCACGCCGACGCCATAAGTTTGCGGATTGGCATCTTTCGCAAGATCGAATTTATTGATGAGCTGTTTGGTTAAAGATCCGCGCGGCCCTTCGGCGAGAATGACGACTTTGGCGTGCAGGTCGTAGCCGGGCTCGAAGTTGGCCTTCGGGCGGCCTTCTTTATCCACGCCCTTGTCGTCGGTGCGGACGCCGGTGACACGGTCGCCGTCAAAAAGCAGCTCAGACCCGGCGAAGCCCGTGAAGATAGTGATGCCGGTCTGTTCGACCTTGCCGCCCAGCCACTTCACAAAGCGGTTGAGTGAGATCACGTAATTGCCGTGGTCGCGCAGCGGCGGCGGAGTGATCGGCAGTTTGAGCTTGCCCTTCTGGGTGAGAAAGTAGACGGCTTCTTTGCTGACTTCGGCGTCGAGCGGAGCTTCTTGCTCGAATCCGGGAAGCAGTTCGCGCATGGAGCGCGGATCGAGCAGCGCACCTGAAAGGCAGTGCTGTCCGATCTCGCGCGCTTTTTCCAGAACATAGATGTTTTCTTTGCTGAGCTGCGAATCGGAGTTCTTGACGTTGTGCGCGTCAATGAGCTGCGACAAACGTAGGGCGCACGCCATGCCCGCCGGTCCGCCGCCGACGATGACTACATCGGCCGGCATCTGCGGCCGTTCAATGCCGTCGATGGGTTTACGGAAAATCAACATAAGTTTCGAGTTTCAGGTTTCGAGTCTCAAGTTTGGTGTGGCGCGAGCGCGACCGCGCGTACACTGACGACTCTCTTCGAGTTTTGTGCCCTGGGATCGATTCGCTTCGGCCGTTCAGTCATGCAAATCAATGGCAAGTGCCGGCTGAGTATCCAATTCAAGCAGCGATCCTCCTGCCTGGCCGAGGAAATGACAGAACTCGCCTCGGGTTAGACGGCCCTGTGCCTTCGGCAATGTTCGAAGCCACTGAGGCGGCGGCACGACGAGTTGCGAAGTCAAGCCCTAGATCTCAATCTTAGGAAAACCTTCGGTCACGCGATAAACTTCACTCGCAAACACCTGGGCTCTTTGCCAAACCACGAGATCTTGATATTCGTGGCTGAATACGAGCCCCTTCCTCCCTCTCGGAATACTCGAAACTACCCCCCCGCCTTCGCCTTCTTGACTTCCTCAATCAGCGGCGGGACGATGTCGAACAAGTTGCCAACAATCGCATAGTCTGCAATCTCGAAGATAGGTGCTTCGGGATCTTTGTTCACCGCGATGATCGTGCGTGAGCCTTTCATTCCAACGATGTGTTGAATGGCGCCGCTGATGCCGAGAGCGAGATAAAGCTTGGGCGCCACGGTCTGACCGGATGAGCCGATCTGGCGGTCCATGGGCAGCCAGCCGGAATCGCAAATGGGACGGGACGCCGCGAGGTCTCCGCCCAGCGCGTCCGCGAGTTGCTTGGCCAGCTCGATGTTTTTTTGCTCTTTGATGCCGCGGCCAACGGAGACAATAATTTCCGCTTGCGTGAGGTCGACGGCCTGCTTCGCCTCCTTGAAAACTTCTTGCGGCTGATTGCGAACTATGTTGTCGGCGATCTCCACGCTCACGGTTTCGACCGGAGCCGCACTAGCACCGGCTTCAGCCTTGTCTCCGCGGAAAGCCCCATTCTGAAAGGTGGCGAACCACGGAGCCTCGGATGCGAAGCTCACGTCAGCAGCGAATTTTCCCTGGAACATCTGGCGGGTGAAGACGAGCTTTCCGCTCTCGTGCTTGAAGCCGATGCAGTCGCTGATGACGGTGCGTCCCATCGCCGTCGCCAGCTTGGGGACGAAGTCGCGCACTTGATAGGTGTGGGGCATGAGCACGAGCTTGGGCTGCTTTGCGGTGATGAATTGCTTGAGCGCTGCAACGAAGGCGTCAGGAGTGTAAGGTTCCAGCTTGGGCGATTCGACGGCGTACGACTTCGCGACTTTCTTGGCCGCCACTTCGCTGGCCAGCTCCGCGACTTTGGCACCAACCACTGCGGCTTCGAGAGTCCAGCCTGTAGCTGCGGCAATGGCCTGGGCGGCGGTGATGGTTTCCCAGGAGACGCGATTCAGTTTGCCTTCGCGTTGTTCGATGACTACGAGAATTGTATCGGGCATAAGAAATCAGCTTCTCGTCCTAAGCTACTAGCCTCTGGCCTGGTGCTGCCGAGCTTTGCTCGGCCGGGCAGCCGAGGAGCGGCTGTCCCCACATGAATCTTGCCGACAGAAAGAACTCTCACAGCACGCGCAGTTCGTTGCGCAGTTTGTCGACCAGTTTCTTTGCGATTTCGGCTGGCGGACCCTCGATGTGCTCGGTCTTCTTCGTCTTCTGCGGAATGTAGAGGCGCTCGATTTTCTGTAGATTCTCTCCAATGGCGGACTTCACTTCCGCCATCGCCACCTTGCGCAGCGGCTTGTTCTTCGCATTCTTGATGCCGATCAGCGTGGCATAGCGCAGCTTGTTGATGCCCGATTGAATCGTGAGCACCGCGGGCAGCGGCATGTCCACGAACTGGAAGTAACCGGCTTCGAGTTCCCTCTTCACCCGAATCCCGGATTCCTTTTTTTCGATCTGCATGATGATTGTCGCGTGAGGCCATCCCAGAAGCTCCGCCAGTACAACGCCGGTTTGCGCGTAGCCGTAGTCGTCGGATTGCAAGCCGGTGAAGACGAGATCGAATTTCTCGTCTTTGATGGCGGCGGCAAAGGCCTTGGCGGTGTTGAAAGCGTCCAGTCCGACAAAAGCGTTGTCCTCAAGGTGAATCGCTCGGTCGGCGCCCTTAGCCAGGGCTTCTCTGAGCACCTGCTGGGCCCGGGCCGGACCGCTGGTGATGACCACCACTTCTCCGGTGTGCTTTTCCTTCTGGCGAAGCGCTTCCTCAAGCGCATAGGCATCGGGTTCGTTGACCTCATACGAAACGTCTTCGCGGATCCAAGCGCCGTTTTCGTTGAGCTTGAGGGGCGCGTCTTTCTGCGGCACCTGCTTCATGCAGACCAGGATTTTCAAACGATGACTCCTTTACTTACCCGTGCAGCGTCTCGAGCGATGGAAAACTTGTCAGTATAAACGAGCAATTTGCAATTGGCACTTGGCATTTAGCCAGTACAGGTCGTATCTGACAAAGACGAAAACATCACGGGACAGGACAAGAGATATTCGGACACTCGAGGGGCGAACTGCTAATGACCAAGTGCTAACAGCTTACTCCGTAAACACAACCGACTGCACTCCGGAGATGTCGAAACGCTTGCGGCAGCGCATGTTCTTGCAGGCCATCAGATCATCCTTGCGCAGCATGTAAGAGCGGGCTTTGGCGAAGCGGGCACGGTCACGCTCATCGGCTCGGCCGGAGAGCTGCCGCTTTTTGGTGCGAACCACCCATGTCACTTCGTACTCGGCAGACTGCTGGCAGTGGGGACAATTCAGCGTGGCCATCTTCTTCTCTTGCCGTTCGTCGAAAAAGTCCCGTTCTTCCATGGGGCGGTCGTTACTTGCCGTTGGTTCTCGTTACCCGTCGAATTCAGGTCCTAAAGATGATTATTACAGTTTTGCGGCTGGCAAGCTATGGCAACATGGATGCGACGAGACGGAATAAGATGGACGCAATCAAATGGCGCGCCAAAAAAAGACGAAGCGGTTCCGGGCCGTGACTGCGGTCAAGGAGTTGGCGCGGGAACGGGTGGGTGCTCCTCCGGCCGGGAAGGTTGTTTTGGAGAAAAAGAAGAAGCCGGAGAAGCACAAACCAACGCTGGGGAAGTTGCTGACTGAAACGGAGTAGCGATCAGGTCGTCCGCTGTGCAGGTTACTCCGCAATCGACCGCTGTTCAATTGAAGCTTGCAATCACTGTCGTGTCGCTTTGCAATGACAAAGTGCAGACCGAGCTGCTGTTTATGCACCCTCCACTCCACCCCCCGAATGAGGCGCCACCAACCGGAGTGGCAGTCAGGGTAACCGACGTACCGCTCGGAAAGCTGGCGTTGCATGTCCCTTGATTGGTTGCACAACTAATACCTAAAGGCGAACTGGTTACGGTGCCGGAGCCGTTGCCTGCGAAGCTAACCGTCAGAACAGGCGCCCCGCCGGTGCTCGTAAAACAGACCACATTCGCGGTCATCGATCCAGTCACGATGGCCCCGGATGAAGACAGTCCGCCAGCGCTGCTATTTGTGGTCACCGTGGCCGAAACGAGAGAGCCTCCACAGGCCAAGCCCGTAGCGGTCAGCAGTCCCGTAGAGCTTACTGAAAACATTTGCGTATCATTCGAAGCCCAGGTAACTTTGTTCGTAATGTCCTTGGTCACCGGTGGATGGATATAGGACCCCAGGGCCCTTAGCTGCACGCTCGACCCGGCGTTGTCCATCACCGGAATGTTCGAGGCTCCGAAAGTCTCACTGGTAGGCTGGACCGTGATCGATACCAATTCCTGTCCGTGTCCGCAACTGCTGAAGACGAGGAGCAAGGCCACGGCGACGACGAGGGCAACAAGGCTGAACCACTTCCTGTTCATGAAGGACTCCTGGACTCTTCGACCTGGATGAATGCACTCAGTGGGGAAAGGGCCAATTTAGTGAAAGGCGGAACAAAAAGCAAGACCAGATGATACGAGGCAAGCTTAACCTTTCACGGCTTCCCCGACGATTTTTGCGAACTGCCTCACGTCTTCTTCCGTCGTGTCGAACGAGCACATCCAGCGCACAACCGATTCCTCTTCCATCCACGTGTAAAAGAAGTATTGCTGCCTGATCTTCTCGATGGCATGACGCGGAATCTGCGCGAAGACGCCATTGGCTTCGACCTCCCATACTACTTTTACCTCCGGAATGCGAGCGAGTTCTTTCTCCAGCAGCCGAGCCATGCGGTTGGCATGTTCGGCGCTTCGCCGCCAAAGGTCGTTGGTCAATAAAGCTTCGAATTGCGCGGCAATGAAGCGCATTTTCGACGCGAGCTGCATGCTCTGCTTGCGCAGGTACAGGAAATCCTCGCTGAACTTGCGATTGAAGAATACGACGGCCTCGCCTCCCATGATGCCATTTTTCGTTCCGCCGAAAGAAAGAACGTCCACGCCCAGATCGCGCGTTGCCTGGCGCAAATTCTGGCCGAGCGAGACCGCGGCGTTCGCGATGCGGGCGCCGTCTATATGCAGGAACATGTCCCGCTCATGCGCGAACTCCCCCAGGGCCCGCACTTCTTCCGGACGGTACACCGTGCCCATTTCAGTGGATTGCGTGATCGAGACCACCCGGACCTGCACGTGGTGCTGATCGCCAATACCGTGATAGGCATGGCGCACATCATCCAGCGTGATTTTGCCGTCGTGATGGGGCAGCGGGATCAGCTTGCAACCGCTATGCTTTTCAGGCGCGCCGCATTCGTCGGTATAAATGTGGGCATACTCGCTGCAGAGTACGGCGTGGTAAGGACGAGTCAAAGATTGAAGTCCGAGAACATTGGCGCCGGTCCCGTTGAATGTGAAGAAAACATCAATGTCGGAACCGAAATGTTCGTGAAATTTCTCGATCGCCGAACGAGTATAAGGGTCGTCGCCGTAGGCCACGACGTGGCCTTGGTTTACTCGGGCGAGGGCCTCGAGGACTTCGGGGTGCACTCCGGCATTGTTGTCGCTGGCAAAGCTGCGCCCGGGCTTGATGGGGACGGATTTCATCGGAAACAATGTAGCAGAGTGGGAAGGGCGACGGGCGCGGAGGCAACTCTCGCTACGCGAGTCCTTCATCCGTTCATTCCTCCGGCGGGAAATTAGGAATTCACGCTTAATCTTGCGTCTCAGGAGCCCGGCGGATAACCTGTTCGGTGGGATGAAACGTTTGAGTCGACTCCTGGTCCAACGAACTGGGTGATTTTTACGTAAGCCGCACTTCGGGTTAGAGTATTAACGGCCGCTCGCACTCCACAGTGAGTATTCGCAATCCATGGCAATGAGTTTTCGAAATCCCATAGGCAAAACCCTGTTGCTGGCAGGTCTTGGGGGGGCAATCGGTGCGGCGCTTGGTTGCTCGGGCCGCGGCTCTCAGGATCCTAAAGCCAACTCATCGGCCGGCATGCCGGTGAAAGTGCAAGAGGCACGGGCTGTGCCGGTCAATGACACCACAGACTACGTCGCTACGCTGAAATCGCGCGACTCGGCGGTTCTCATGCCGCAGGTAGAAGGGCAAGTGACGCGTATTTATGTCCACTCGGGCGACCGAGTTGCGGCCGGCGCGCCGGTGATGGAGATTGATCCCCTCAAACAACAGGCGACGGTGAAGAGTCAGGAGAGCACCAGGGCTGCGCAACTGGCAAACCTGAACTGGACCCAACAGCAGTATGAGCGCGCGCAAGGACTTTTTTCCGCGGGCGTTGTGAGCAAGCAAGATCTGGACCAGGCCAAGACGGCCCGTGACGCTGCTCAAGCGCAGGTTGACTCGCTGGATGCCCAAGTGCGCGAGCAGCAGGTGCAGTTACACTATTACAAGGTAGCGGCGCCCTGGAGTGGAATCGTCGGGGATGTTCCAGTGCATGTGGGCGATCGGGTTACGACAACCACCCAGCTCACCACCGTCGACAAGCCCGGCAGCCTGGAAGTCTATGTTTACGCTCCGATTGAGCGCGCCTCGCAACTCAAGATGAATCTACCGGTTCAGGTGCTGGATGGCGAAGGGAAAGTGATCGCCGAAAGCCGCGTCAGCTTTATCTCTCCCCAAGTGGACAACACTACGCAGACGGTGCTGGTCAAGGCGCGTGTTGCCAACAACCATGACGCATTAAGGCAATCGCAGTTCATTCGCGCGCGTGTCGTGTGGGGAACTCATCAGAATCCGGTTGTACCTGTCCTTGCTGTCTCCCGTCTGGCGGGCCAGTACTTCGCCTTTGTGGCCGAGCCGCAGGATGGTGGATCGTACGCCGCGCGGCAGAAGCCACTAAAGATCGGGCAGACCGTGGGCAACGATTATGAAGTACAGGACGGCATCAAGCCGGGCGACAAAGTAATCATTTCGGGGACGCAATTTCTGTTAGACGGGGCGCCGGTGATTCCGCAAAGTTAGTTTCCCGTTTCGAGTTTCCAGTTTCTTGTTGTCTTTGAAGTCGCCTGACAAGCGACATGGGCAGAGCATTTTTGCGTGCCCATAGGCTTTCATGTTCGTTGATTTCTTTATCCATCGCCCCGTGTTTGCCACGGTTTGCGCGCTGCTGATCATTCTGGCGGGCGCAGCAGTAATTCCCACGCTTCCCATCGCTCAATTCCCCGACCTGGCTCCGCCGCAAGTTGGGGTCTCCAGTTTTTATATCGGCGCCAGCGCGCAGACCGTCGAAAGCGCAGTCACCATCCCCTTGGAACAGCAGATCAACGGCGCCGAGGGAATGAAATACATCACCTCGACGAGCGGCAATGATGGATCCAGCAACATTACTGCGACTTTTGACCTGACCCGCGATTCGGATCTCGCCACGGTCGACATTCAGAACCGCGTTAACACCGCTCAAGGTCGGCTGCCCAGCGCCGTCAAGGCGGTCGGTATTACAACCGTGAAGACGTCGCAGAACTTCGTCTTCGGCGCGGCCGTTATCTCGGACAACAACAAATATTCAACGCTGTTCATGAGCAATTACCTCGACGTTTACGTGAGGGATTCGCTCAAGCGCATTCCCGGAGTCGCCAACGTCATCATCTTCGGCGAGCGGAAGTACTCCATGCGATTGTGGCTGGACCCCGTACGCATGGCCGGGCGCGCCCTCACTGCCCCCGACGTGGTCAATGCCCTGGCTGAGCAGAACGTTGAAGTAGCCGCCGGCCAGGTAGGCCAGCAACCTGCCCGTCAGGGACAGCAATATCAGATCAGCGTCCGCGCAGTGGGCCGCCTGAGCGAGCCCGCTCAGTTTGACAACATCATTCTGAAGACCAATGCCGACGGCACCCTGGTTCGCCTGAAGGACGTGGGACGAGCAGAACTGGGCGCCGAAGATTACAGTTCCGACCTGCAATTCAACGGACAGGACGCCATCGGCCTGGGCGTCACGCAGCTCTCCACGGCCAACGCACTCGACGTAGATCGCCGCGCGATCGCTGAACTGGAGCGGCTCTCCAAGAGCTTCCCTCCGGGGATGCGCTACAAGCTGGCGTTTGATACCACTGACGCGGTCGGCGAATCCATCCGCGACGTAATCAGCACACTGGGGACCGCGATTGTGCTCGTCATTCTGGTCATCTTCATTTTCCTGGGAGACTGGCGAAGCACGATTATTCCCGCAGTCACGATTCCAGTTTCCCTGATCGGCACGTTCGCTTTCGTCAAACTGCTCGGGTTTTCGATCAACACGCTCACTCTGTTCGGCATCACCCTGGCAACGGGTCTGGTGGTGGATGACGCGATTGTGGTAATCGAGAACATCGAGCGTCACATTCAGGAAGGTCAGCGTGACGCTCACAAGGCCGCGTCGGAAGCCATGAGCGAGGTGACAGGCGCTGTAATCGCTACCTCGCTGGTGCTGGTCGCGGTGTTCGTGCCCGTTGCCTTCTTTCCAGGCACGACGGGCATTCTGTTCCGACAATTCGCTCTTACGATTGCATTCTCAATTGCAATTTCCGCTTTCAATGCCCTGACTCTGACCCCTGCGCTGTCTGCCATTTTGCTGGGACGGGAGCACGGCGAAAAGAACTGGTTCTTCCGGCAGGTGGACAAAGTCATCGCCGCAGTGACCAACGGCTACCGCGGGCTATTGCACCATTTTCTGGACTACAAGTTTCTAGCGATCGTGCTGTTCTTCGTCGGCCTCGGACTCACCTATTTCGTCTTCACCCGAGTGCCGAGCGGCTTCGTTCCCGATGAAGACCAGGGATATTTCATCATCGTAGTCCAGGCTCCTTCAGGGGCGTCGCTGGAATACACGAAAGCGATCGGCAAACAGGTTTCCGGCATGCTTGCCGATGTGCCGGAATCTGAGGGAACGTTCTCGGTAGCCGGCTTCAGTTTTTCGGGCAGCGCATCCAACCAGGGACTCATCTTTGTTCCGCTCAAGCCCTACTCCCAGCGCAAAGGCGACGCTCACACAGCAACCGCCATTTTGAACCGCGTTCGTCCCCGATTGTTCGGTATCTCGGGAGCCATTGTCTTTGCCACCTTGCCGCCTGCCATCAACGGGCTGGGAGCGTTCGGCGGTTTTCAGTTCGTCGTTCAGGATCAGGCCGCTCACAAACTGGAGGAACTGGCGTCAGCCGCCCAGGCGATTCTCGGCCAATCTCGCCAACGTAAGGATCTGGTGGGACTTTACACGCCATTCACGGCGAACGACCCGCAGTACCTGGTGACGATCGACCGCGAGAAGGCGAAGAGCTTGCATGTTCCGCTTTCGCAGATCACCGATACGCTGGGCGTCTTTATGGGTTCAGCCTACGTTAACGATTTTGATTTCAGTAACCGGTCCTATCGGGTTTACGTGCAGGCGGACAAGCAGTTCCGTTCGGATGCGAAGGACATGAAGGAGTTTTACGTGCGGTCCGATAGCGGAGCCATGGTGCCTCTTGAAAATCTGATCCGTGTTACGCAGACCACCACGCCGCAAGTGATCAGTCATTACAACCTATTCCGATCCGCCGAAATCGATGGTTCCGCGGCGCCCGGCTACAGTTCCGGCCAGGCCATCCAAGCCATGGATGACCTCTCTAAGAAGATGCCTCAGGGCTTCACCTATAGTTGGACGGGCCTTTCACTGGAAGAACTGCAGGCGGGTGGAACATCCCTCATTTTGTTTGGGTTGGGTACGTTGGTCGTCTACCTGACGCTCTCGGCGCAGTATGAAAGTTTCGTGCTGCCGTTCATCGTATTGCTGGCGGTGCCCATGGCGCTATTGGGAGCGTTGGCCGCTCAATGGTTGCGCGGGCTACAGAACGACGTCTTCTGCCAGGTCGGGCTGGTCATGCTGGTCGGCCTGTCCAGCAAGAACGCGATTTTGATCGTCGAATTTGCAGAGCAGTTGCGACGGCGCGGATTGCCGTTGGTGGAAGCGGCGGTGCAGTCGGCCACCATCCGCCTGCGGCCGATCCTGATGACCTCGCTGGCGTTCATCCTGGGCGTGGTGCCCCTGGTGCTGGCCACCGGCGCCGGCGAGAACGGACGGCACTCTGTAGGCACGACTGTGTTTGGCGGCATGATCATGTCCACCATTCTCAACTTATTTTTCATTCCAGTGCTGTACCTGATCATCGAGGGCTGGCGCGAACACGGGAAGACGGCTCAAGCTTAAAAGAAGTGGCGTTTGGTTTTCGACCCCGCGACCGTCGCTAGCTCTCGTTGCTGGCGGCGTTTTTCTGTTGAGTCCCAGCGAAAGAACCGGCAAAACTCTCCTCGCCGCCCGGTTTCGTCGAGGGTCCCAATCCTTTCTGGCGTTGGACATTCGTGAACTCCCGACCAGCTGGACTCATGGCAGATTCACCTTCCTGGAGGACTTCTTGAAGAAAACGGCGTGAAAAGCAATCGGGGGGAAGCTAGCACTCTGGAGTCTTGGAAAACCGGATAACCACGCCACGTCCGCAACCAGAGTAGTGTAGAGAAAAGCTTGCAAAAGCCCGGTGGGTCTGACAACAGATCAGCCGAAATTGACTTTAACCCTGGGCGCGAGCTGGAGCACGCCTCCGACCTCCTCTGGGTTTGGTTTTTCCAGCGCGCTTGCGCTGCCCTGGCGTGCTTGCTCCGGCTTGCTTTTCGATGAGCTTGGCTCTCTGGTGCAGGCGCAATTTCTCCATCCATTCCTCGGAATACATGGTGCCGCGGCAGTTGGTGGCGCCGCAGTGGCAAGGGGCAGGATCGTCGTCATCGTAGAGACTGTAATCCCAAACCAACTCCTCCCCGGCCGCGATGTCGCGCATGGCAAAAATCCAGACGCGGCCTTTGACTTCGTCCACTTCGCAGTTGGGCTCGCACGAATGATTCAGATAGGCGCCGAGGCCTTCTCCGTCAATGATTGTTTTGCCATCATTGAGGCCGTACAGATAGGTGCGTTCGCACCCCTCATAGCGACGATCAGCCTCCTCCTGCGTAATGCGGGGACCCGCGTATTCAACAACGCGCGCGCCTTTACGAATGGGAGTTGAGGTGTAGACGCCAACGGAGTGAATGCGTGAAGGACGGACAACCAGGGCCATGAAACTAATTTCGCATGATGCGATGTTTTATGGAAGGGTCGAAACCCGGTCGGGGGCTACGGCTCGTAAACCGAGCTGCCATAGCCTTGCTTGCGGGCGGATTCCTGCATGTCCTCCAGGCGTTTCCTTTGTTCTTCTAATTGTGCCTGCGCGCGTTCGACTTCCTGCTGCTTTTGTGCCTGGCGCTTGTTGTGCTGCGGTCCGTTCACGTAGAGGTTGGCTTCGACAAAGTGGATGGAGGAATTAAGCCTGTCGATCTGTTTTTGCAGAGAGCTGACCACGTTCTTTTGCGCTTGAATCAGCGCCTTCCACCGCTCGGCCGACAATTTGCCGGGCTCTGAAGACGCCTGATGAGATGCCAATTCATAGCTTTGATCGGCGCCGGAACCATCCGCAGTTGACGCAGCCTGTTCAGGAATCTCGTCGTTCGTAACCACTTTATGCGCCTGCAGGTCTTTTCCCGGCGCATCGCTGACTCGTGTTTTTTGCTGCCGCGCCTGGCGAGCCACATCCCCCAATGATTGCGAATCCTGGCTGTAGCTCAACGCGGCCGACAAGAAAATCACGGCCACAAACTGAAGAAGAAATCTGCATGTTTGAGACATGGGAAAGCTCCCCGCTGAAGCCGCCAAGGGGATGACGGGCTGGCTCCAAGATGCTATCGCCGATGCCCCATCTCACCGAGATTACGTTGGTTCACCGCTGGAATCGGACTAGCGGCATTAAAAACTGGGGTGGGAATGGCAACCGAGCGCGGTTAGGTACGGGGTGAAGGACCGCTGACCCAGCGTTGCCGCACTCCCGCCATAAACTTCTTCTTGTCCTCTCGCATTTGTTGGACGAGCGCTTGATTCCCGGTATCTTCGTGCGCGGCTGCCCACAGCACCATTTCGGTAAGGACCGGCGCCAAATCGATTCCTTTCGCGGTCAGCCGGTAGGTCAGCTTGCGTCCGTCCGATGGGTCTGGTTCCGTCGTGAGGATCCTGTAAGCGATCAACTTCCGCAGGCGATCTGCCAAGATATTGGTCGCGATGCCTTCGTAGCACTCCATGAATTCCTTGTAGGTTCGCGCCCCGCGCAGCATCATGTCGCGAATGATCAATAGCGACCAGCGGTCGCCCAACATCTCCACCGAAGCATTCAGCGGACACTCCGACCGGCGCTCGGCTTTGCGTCGTTTTCGCACAATCCCTACAGTATCATTTTACTTGCATTTCGCAAGTGACATATTTATAGTTCTCTGCGTCTTTTGATTCTCGATTGAATCCCGGAGAAACCACCATGAAGAGAACGGCTTTGAATTTCTGTACGCTCCTGCTTTTGTGCAGCTTGGCGTTCGGCCAGGCACTCACACAAGCGGACAGGGAAAAGGCCGCGACGTATCTCGACGAGACTCGCGACGGGGTGGTCGCGGCAACTGAGGGACTTTCGGAAGCTCAGATGAAATTCAAGCCGGCGCCAGACCGCTGGTCGGTAGCGGAGACGCTTGAGCACATCGTTCTGGTCGAAGGTTCTCTCCTGCAAAACGTTACCGACAAGGTCATGAAGTCCCCTCCAGGAGCAGCCGACCGCGACACCGCGAAAATCGACGCCATGGTTTTAGCGATGATTCCCGACCGAAGCCACAAGGCGCAGGCGGCACCGCCGGTCACGCCTACCGGCCGCTGGACTCCGGCCGACACCCTCGACCGTTTTCTTAAAGCCCGCGCCAAGACGATGGCGCTCCTGGAATCTACGCCAGACTTGCGCGCGCATGCTTCCGACAGTCCGCTCGGCCAGCAATTGGATGCATACCAATGGGTGCTGTTTATGGCAGCGCACAGCCAGCGTCACACAAAACAAATCCTCGAAGTGAAAGCTGATCCAAACTTCCCGAAGAGTTGAAAGCAGCTGCCAGCAAGCGCCCAATTGGCTGTGATTCGAGTCTTAGAGGTATGCTCCGGTTTTTGATCTTAATCACGTTCGCCATACTGTGTCTGGGTGGCTGCACGGAGTCAGGGAGGCCGACTAAAGTGGATGTTTCGCCGGACCTGGAACAGGTCGTTGCTGCTCTCGGTGGAGCATACGCAGCGTTCAATCGCGGCGATGTGACCGCAGCCGCGGAGCCGCTCGATGTGCAGATCGAGTGGACCGAGCCGGCGGAGTTCCCTCGCGGCGGCACGTATCATGGGCGAGCTGGCGTGAAACCGTATCTGAAGCAGTCCCGTGCCGCCTGGGCCGAGGTAAACAGCGAACCGGAGCGGTTTATCATTGCTGGCGACCGGATCGTCGTATTTGTTCACGCCCGGGTTCGCCCCAAAGGGAGCAACCATTGGCACGATATAACCCTTGCGGATGTCTACACCGTCCGTAATGGCAGGGCGGTCGAGATGCAAGCGTTCGCCGACCGGCAGGAAGCCCTACGCTGGGCTGAAGCAGAGCGAGATCGGTGAGCGATAGGATGCCGGATGTGAAATCAGCAAGGAGGAAGAATGAGCAAGGTACGAGTACTGGTTGGCACGCGCAAGGGCGCATTCATTCTCACGTCAGACGGCAAGCGTGAAAAATGGGCTGTCAGCGGCCCGCATTTTGCCGGCTGGGAGATGTATCACCTCAAGGGATCGCCCGCTGATCCAAATCGGATCTACGCCTCGCAGACGAGCGGCTGGTTCGGACAGATCATTCAGCGCTCAGATGACGGCGGCAAAACCTGGCACCAGCCGGGAACGCCACCCGGAGAAGCGCCTGCCCCAGGTCCTCCAAAGGTGGCAAGCAACAAATTCGCGTACGATGCGTCTGCCGAAACCGGCAAGCCGCTCACCACGCATCAGTGGTATGACGGAACTCAGCATCCCTGGGAATTCAAGCGAGTGTGGCATCTGGAGCCGTCGCTCAAGGATGGCGATACGGTCTACGCCGGCGTGGAAGACGCCGCCATCTTCCGCTCGACCGACGGCGGCGAGACTTGGAAAGAACTTCCCGGTCTGCGCGGCCACGGCACCGGCCCCAAATGGCAGCCGGGGGCAGGCGGCATGTGCCTGCATACCATTATCCTTGATCCCAGCAATCCGCAGCGGATGTGGATCGCCATCTCCGCAGCGGGCGCCTTCCGCAGTGACGACGCTGGCAAAAACTGGAAGCCGATTAACCGCGGACTGAGGTCCCAATATATTCCCGACCAGGACGCCGAAGTCGGCCACTGCGTTCACCACATTGCCATGAGTCCCTTGCGCCCGGGCGTACTCTTCATGCAGAAGCACTGGGACGTGATGCGCTCCGACGACGCCGGCGACAACTGGAAAGAAGTCAGCGGCAACCTACCGACGGATTTTGGTTTCGCCATCGACGTGCACGCACACGAGCCGGAGACGATTTACGTTGTCCCCATCAAAAGCGACTCGGAGCACTACGTGCACGAAGGCAAGTTGCGCGTGTTCCGCAGCCGCAGCGGCGGCAACGAGTGGGAGGCTCTCACCAAAGGCCTCCCGCAAAAAGACTGCTATGTGAACGTGCTGCGCGACGCCATGGCCGTGGATACGCTCGACAGATGCGGCATCTATTTCGGCACCAGCGGCGGACAGGTGTACGCCTCCGCCGATGCGGGCGACAGCTGGAATCCGATTGTGCGGGATCTGCCAGCCGTACTTTCGGTGGAGGTGCAGACCCTAGCGTGAGTAAACCAATCTCAAATTCCGCACCGGACGGTTCCTTCCGGACCTCGATCGCGCCTTGGCTATCGGTTCGGAATGGTGCGCGAGCCGTCGACTTCTACAAGTCCGCATTCGGAGCGACTGAGGTCTTTCGCCTCGAAGACCCAAGCGGAAGCGTGGTGGCAAGGCTTTCCGTTGACGGCGGGGAGTTTTGGCTGAGTGACGAGTCTCCTGAGCATGGCAACTTCAGTCCCGAATCTCTCGGTGGCGGCTCGGTTCGAATGATATTGACTGTCGCCGATCCGGATGCTGTCTTCATCCAGGCGCGGGCGGCTGGCGCAGCGGAGGTCTTCCCGGTGGGGGAGGAGTACGGATGGCGATTGGGGCGGGTGGTTGATCCTTTCGGGCATCACTGGGAGATTGGTCGCCCGCTCGACGCCTAGGCTGGACCGGAAAGGCCTTGCTGCATCCATGAGCTCAATATGATTCGAGTCACCATCCCGCAACACCTTCGAACTCTGGCGCACGTCGGCTACGAAGTGGAGCTCGACATCGAAGGCCCGGTTACGCAGCGCTCGGTGCTTGATGCTCTCGAGGCCCGGTATCCGATGCTGCGCGGCACCATCCGCGACCAGGTCACGCAACAGCGCCGGCCGTTTTTGCGCTTCTTCGCCTGCGAAGAGGATCTCTCCCTTGAACCGTCCGACGCCCCGCTCCCCGACGCCGTCGCGTCCGGGAAGGAGCCGTTCATCGTCATCGGGGCCATCGCGGGAGGGTAAAGCCTCCGCGCTTTGCTGTGCCCAGCAAAAGCTCTCGTAAGCAGGGCAGTGGCACTCTGCGTCAACGAAGTCTTGCCCGAGCGATGGCGAGCATGGTGGATGATCGCCTGCAGGTCGGGACGCTTGCGTGGAATCGGTTCCATCCGGTTTGAGGTCTAGGCTGTGTCCGGGTTGGGCAGCAGAAAGTCCCGCACCAGGGAATCGAGATCTCCGCATGCGGCGACGAACTGTCGGAGAGTGCGGCGCGTGGCACCGAAAGAGTCGAATTCCTCGATGGCGATCCCACCTTCGGTAGACGCACGCCGGAAATCAGCGAACTTCCGGGATAGATCTTCTACGATCTTCGGATCGACCGGTTCATTGATGCGGTTGCGGACTTCCACATCGCTCGCGTTCAAGCGGACCTGCCAGGAGTACGGCGGAGAGATCACGACGTCGCCGCCGATGAACTCGCTCCAGTGCATGTGGTTCCGAAAGGCTGCTGACAGGAGGCGGATCCGGTAGCCGCGCGCGCGGAACAGATGATAGGTCTTCTTGAAAACTGCTACGCCGGCCCATTCGAGATACCCCGGGTCGATGGTGATGTTTTCCTTTTCGGTGAGCACCTTCAGCCAGTCGTCGAGCCTCCCGACCATGATGGTGCAGACCGGACCCATGGTGGAGATGTCTTTTCCCTCGCGCTCGCGCCGCTGGAGGCCACGCTCCACGGCTTCAGCGACGGCGACACACTGCGGCAGCGTGAAGCAGACGGTGGCGTTGATGCTGATGCCGCGGTAAGTGGCTTCTTCAATGGCCGGGATACCGGCCCGCGTGACCGGAATCTTTACGATCATATTGGATGCCAGGCGGTTGAATTCCTCGGCTTGCTCGACGATCGCGGCTGAATTGCGGTACAGCCGCGGATCGGTTTGAATGGAGAGACGACCGTTCCGGCCGCCTTGAGAATCGAAGATTGGCTTCAGCAGTGCGGCACTCTTCATCGACACCTCGCGAACCAGTTGCCAGCCAATCTCGTCTTCGGTGGCAGTGGGCAGCGCTTCGAACAGGACGCGGATACGATCCTTCCAAGCCGGCATCTCCTTCTTCAATACGCTGTGCACGATGACCGGGTTGCAGGTAGCCCCCACCGCTCCGTGCTCGATCGAGTAGGTGAGTTCCTGAATAGAAGCCGAGTCGTTCCAGAGACAAGTGGGCGTGGATTGTGTCATCTCGTGGAGTGGACTCTTGTAAGTGATTTGGGTGCTCCCCTGGGTCATGGATTCCTCCGGTTCATACCTGCGCGCGTACGGTTTGCGGGTGACTGACGCTGCAGGGCCTCGATTCAAGGTGAGAAGTCTCGGCTGCCACCGCGATTTCGAGCGCCCGCAGACCGTCTTCGCCGGTCACTCGGGGCGGGCGGTCATGCAGCACGCTCTGGACAAAGTCGCGGACCTCAGCCAAGTAGGCATCCGCGAATCGGGTCAGGAAATGGTCAGCGAGCACCTGTGTGCCGCCATTCGCAGTCAGGAAAGTGGCGGGGATCTGCCGGACTGTCCCCACCAGAATGGATGCTTTGGAACCTACGATCTCGGTGCGGACGTCATAGCCGTAGATCGCTTGCACGTAGGATTCGACATTACCGATTGCGCCCCGCGCGTATTTTAGGTTGACCACGCTGGCAACCACGTCGCCATACTGGGCTACTTCCGGGCGGATGGCGACGGTGGTATAAGACTGTACTTCGACCACTTCGTCGCGCATGAGCCAACGCGCCAGGTCGAAGTCGTGAATGGTATTGTTGTAGAACACCATGCCATTCACATTGGCCTGATACGCCGCGAGCGGTGGGACATCCTTGTCGCGACCGACGGACTTAAAGATCACGGGTTCGCCGATCTCGCCGGCTTCGACCCGCTTCATCGCCGCAGCATAGGCCGGGTCGTAGCGACGCATGAAGCCGATCTGCAGGCTAACCCGGTTGGAGTCGACGGCGCTCAGTGCCGCGTGAGCGTCGGCGAGGTTGGTCGCCAGCGGTTTTTCACACAGAATGTGCTTGCCCGCCGCGCCTGCGGTGCGAATAGCTTGTGCGTGGAACTTGTCGGGCGTGGCGATCAGCACGCAATCGATGTCGTTGTGCGCGAGCATGGCATCCAGGCTGCCGAACCAATGATCGATCTCAAGTTCGGCCGCGACCCGCTGCGCTCTTGTGGCATCGACGTCGGCCACACCGACGAGCCGAGCTTCGGGAACGAGGCGGCGGATGTTTTCCGCGTGACGCCTCCCCATTTCTCCCACTCCCAGTACCCCAACTCCCAGTTTTGCGATGCTCAACTCTGCCTCCGAACCTTAGCGCTTTGATGAATTTTGATGTATGCCACCTGGCACACTTTGTTTGTCCTTTCCACCAGTTCTCGGGCGGAATTGTATCAAGAAAACGATCGAATGGATCAAGGTTAGAGATAGACATTATGCGGTGCGGGAGGACATCCCTAAATTTGTACACCCAGAGACGCCAGTCCTTCGGTTCAGTTTCTCTGATGAGCGTAAAAATGCTTGACATTGGCGTGGCCAGTGCACTATAAGCCCAGATTACATAACCGCTTAGATTCTTCCTTTTTAAAACAGTACTGGGAACGGTTGCGGACAACAAGGGCTTACAGGAGCGCAGTGCGGTTTCCTGAACCGGGAGGAGAATTATGCGACTCGTGGACGTCATCCAAGAGTACAGCGCCAACGTCGGCAAGAACTTCTGTTGTCACGCGCTGCGAAGAGGATTAACAAGCACTGGCAACATCTCCAGCGGCCTGATGCGTCTTTTTCTTTCGACCGCGTTCGCCCTTCTCATGGGGGGCCTCGCCTTCGCGGGAGTCACCGCCAGTATCTCGGGTACTGTACGAGACGCAAGCGGTGCAGCGGTTGCGGGCGCCGCCGTCACCGCAACGAATACCGACACTGGTATCGCCCAGAACGAGAAAACCAATTCGGCCGGGTTCTACTCCTTCCCGTCCCTTCCTCCGGGACGCTACGAAATCGGTGTACAAGAGGCCGGGTTCAAGAGCTATCGCAAGGTTGGTTTGGTCCTGGATGTAACCGCGGCCCTGGTCGCGGACGTCAACCTGCAAGTGGGAGAAGTTAAAGAGGTCATCCAGGTGCAAAGCAACGCGGTGCACGTGGAGACGGCCAGCTCACAAATGGGCGAGGTGATCGAGGGGGAGCGGATCACGACCGTACCGCTGGTGACCCGGAGCTACACCGATTTGCTGGCGCTGCAACCGGGAGTGGTTTCGCAGGCCTCTGGCATGACAGGTGCTTACGCGGGAACTTTCAATTCCGCGGGATTTGCGGTTCCGCTCGTCTCCGGCAGCCTCAACTCCGGTGCGCTGTCTGTCAACGGGCAGCGTGAAGCGGAAAACGGTTTTCTTCTCAATGGCCTTATCGTTCAAGAGTTCGGCTACGGTGGCGCCGCAGCTATTCCCACGCTTGACTCGGTGGCCGAGTTCCGCATTCTCACCAACAACTACGACGCCGAATACGGCAACTACAGCGGCGGCCAGATCAACGTGATCACCAAGTCGGGCACCAACTCTTTGCATGGAAATGTGTTCGAGTTCGTGCGCAACACCAGCCTGGATGCTCGCAACTACTTCGATCCGGTCGGGCAGATTGGGGCTTATCACAAGAACGAATTTGGCGGCACCATTGGCGGGCCGATCAAGAAAGACAAGCTGTTCTTCTTCGCCGACTACACCGGCAATCGCGTGGTTCAGGGGGTGAGCTCACAAAATATTGGGGTACCGACGCAGGCCCAACAGGGCGGCGACTTCTCGGCGATCTCAGGCAGTATCACCGGAAAAGTAACCGGCAACACATGGAAGCAACAACTGAGCTCAGCGCTTGGCTATCCAGTGAGCGTGAACGAGAATTACTTCACGTCGGGTTGCACCGCGAACACACAGTGTGTGTTCCCCAATGCCCAGGTTCCGAAAGCGGCTTTCTCGCCCATTTCGCTGAACATACTGCCGTCGATACCCACTCCGAACAACCCCAATGGCTTTTCCACCAACAGCGATCCTCTCAGCATTTCTGATAACAAAACCAGTGGCCGAATCGATGCCAACCTCGGCATAGGCTTGCTGTCCACTTACTACTATTTCGACAACTACAAGTTGACTACTCCCTATCCCACCGCGAACGTGCCCGGTTTTGAAGCTTCCGGCACAGGACGGGTGCAGGTGATCACGATCGGGGACACGAAAGTTCTGGGCAGCAGCACCGTAAACGAAGCCCGCATCGGTTTCGTACGAAACAATCACCGGCTGAACCAGCCACAGGGTGGTACTGGGCACTCCCTAAGTTCCCTTGGCTTCACGACCGGCGGACTCGGAATTGTGCCTATCAACCCTTCGATCGAAGGTATTCCCGAGATTGATTTCACTGGCTCGGGGCTGACGATCGGTGTGCCCAGCCGTCCCAACCACCTGATCGAAAATACCTTCCAGGCTTTGGACAACTTCAGCCAAGTGGTCGGCACCCACACGATCAAGTTCGGGGGTAATTTTCACTATAACCAACTGGTGGAACAACTCTCCAATGTCGTAAACGGTAATTACGTATTCACCGGGAACGAAACGGGGATCGATTTTCTCGACTTTCTAATCGGGGCGCCCACAAACTACGTGCAGGGTCAGGCAACGCCGTCCAATGGCCGAGCGCGGTACTTTGGCTTGTACGCGCAAGACAGCTGGCGTGCACGGTCGAACTTAACTCTGAATTATGGCCTACGGTGGGATGTCAGCACCCCGTGGTGGGAGCAGCACAACCAGATCGAAACCATTGTGCCCGGACTGCAGTCGCGCGTGTTTCCTGGCTCGCCGAGGGGATGGGTGTTCCCGGGAGATCCGGGCATCCCGAGCACCCTGGCACCGACGCGATACAACAATTTTGGCCCTCGCTTCGGACTAACCTACTCGCCGGATGTCGCTGGTGGTTTTCTTGGCAAGCTGACCGGCGGGCCGGGCAGAACGAGCATTCGTGCCGGATGGGGTATGTTTTATACGGCCTTCGAAGGTGCTACCAACTTCAACGAAATCGGTGATGCGCCCTTCGGCTTCTTTTACGTTGGCACCGAGCCAAACTTCGCAACACCCTTCGTGAACCGGACGGACGGCGTCCAGCAAGGTCAGAAGTTCCCGGTGGCGTTCCCGCCATTGAATGTGGGCCCCCATAATCCTGACAACAATGTGGATTGGACAAAGTTGGTTCCGATCGGCAGCTCGCCTGGCTTCTATGTCAAGAACCGGCTGCCCTATACGGAGAACTACCAGCTTTCCTTACAGCGTCAACTCAGCAATGCCACGGTGCTAACCCTGAGTTATGTTGGCTCGCAATCGCATCGGCTTCTCTCTACCATGGAATCCAACCCTGTGAATCCACAGTTGTGTTTGGCAACTCCCGGTTGCGGCCCGGGTAACGAGAACAACTTCAATGTGCGACTTCCGATCTTCGGGCCGTTATTCAATACCAACGGCTATTTCATCAGCAACGGCCAATCGAGTTACAACTCACTGCAGGTGAACCTGAAGCACTCTACCAAGTCGCTCAGCTTCCTTGCTGGCTACACCTACAGCAAATCGCTGGACAATGCATCCGGCTATGGCGAACAGGTCAACCCGTTCGTACCGAAGGCCAGTATGGCGCTTTCGGCGTTTGACGCGACCCACAATTTTGTCATCAGCTATGGCTACAATCTGCCCTTCGACAAGCTAGGCGGGCCCGGAATGCTAACACGCGGCTGGCAAATCAGCGGAATTACCCGCTTCTCAACAGGTTTGCCCGTCACCCTCATCGAGGCGGATGACAACTCCTTACTGGGTACCTTCTTTACTGGGCCGATACCGCTGCCGATTGATACTCCAAATGTCACAGGGGCGTCACTCAGTATCGGCGACCCCCGTAAGGGTCCGTACTTCAACCCAGCAGCATTCGTTCGGGAGACGATAGGACAGCTCGGCAATTCACGCCGCCGCTTTTTCCACGGGCCGGGTGTCAACAATTGGGATACGGCTCTGCTGAAGGACACCCATATCACCGAGCGGCTGGATCTCCAGTTCCGAGCAGAATTCTTCAACCTCTTTAACCATGCCCAGTTCACGAATGTGCAAGGCAATATCAATGCTGGTACGGCCTTTGGTAAAGCTCAGCAGGCGCTCGCACCCCGCATTGGCCAGCTGTCGCTGAAGCTGAATTTCTAGTAAGAGCAAAAGGGGCGCTTCTCCGCTAATGGGACTCTTCGGAGTCTCCGTATTTTCGACTGTGACGCTTAGGAATTTTCAGCCACTGACTGGATTTTTGAATATGTCCCCCAACGGCGTACTCGCGGCAACCTTGGTCGAACCCGGGCGGTACGAACTCCGGGAGTATCCATTGCCCGACCCTGCGCCGGAGTGCGTGCTGATCAAAATAGAAGTCTCGGGAATTTGCGGTACGGACAAACACACGTATCAAGGGTATACCGGTCAGTACGGAGGCAACGGAACCCCGCGGCAGATTCCGTTTCCCATCATCCAGGGCCACGAGAACGTGGGAACGATTGCGGCCATCGGAGGCGACGGACGCGCTGTCGATTTCGAAGGACTTCCCCTCAAGGTTGGCGACCGGGTCATCGTCGGTCCTAATGTGAGCTGCGGTATCTGTTACTACTGCCGGCACGACTTTCCGTACTACTGCTGCGAGAACACGGTCGATTACGGCAACAACATCAGTGCGAAGGATCCGCCACACCTTTTTGGAGGGTGGTCACAGTACCTGTACGTGGTGCCGGGCAGCTTCCTGGTACGCGTGCCCGACAATCTTGCATCGGAGATCGCCGTGCTAACCGAGATCATGGCTGTCACCGTGGGGCTCGATCGGGCGAAGCAGATTTCGGCATTCCCAAACGAGTCGTTCCGCTTCGACGACACGGTGGTGGTGCTGGGCACCGGGCCTCTGGGAATGTGCTTCGTCATGAAAGCCCGGATGCTGGGCGCGGGAACGATCATCGCGGTCGATCTGTCGGACTACCGGTTGGAGTTTGCGCGCAAGCTGGGGGCCGACAGAGTGATCAACGCGAGTGGCAGCACAACCGGGGAGCGTCTGTCGGTGATTCGCGACCTGACCAATGGACGCGGCGCCGACGTGGTCGTGGAATGCGCTGGCGTGCCGGAAGCGGTACTGGAGGGGCTGGAGATGCTTCGACTCGGCGGCTTGCTCGTGGAAGCTGGGAATTTTTCTGACATGGGCGAAATTCGAATCAGTCCGCACCGGCATCTTTGCGCAAAGAATGTGCGCATTCTGGGCGTGGGCGGGGAGGAACCTGCGGCCTACGGTCCCAGCATGCGGCAGATGGCGCGTTTTACGCGGCACTACCCGTTGCAGGAATTTGTGACCCACCGTTTTCCGCTGAAGGATGTGGAATTGGCCATGCAGACATCGATGGCAGCGGATTCGATGAAGGTGGTGATTGATCCCTGGGCTTGATGCGGACAATGTTAGGCGGCGTGCGGAGTTTCCGGGGAAGCGGGTTCGCTTTGCAACTTTTGCCTGTGAGGTACTTATGAATTCATTGTCAGAGCGTTTTCAATTTGCTTCGGCGCCCGACAGTTGGGGAGTGCTGGACTATCCTGGACCATCCTGGAACCAGTCGTACGAAAAGATGCTGGATGAAATGGTGGAAGCCGGTTACACGGGGACCGAACTCGGCCCATATGGCTTTTTTCCGACCGATCCGGCACTGTTGAAACCGCAACTGGAGGAGCGCAAGCTGAAGCTGCTTGGGTCATTCGTTCCGGTGGTCTTGAGTGATCCGGCGTCAGCCCAGGTTGCGGTGGACCAGATTCGCAAGGTGGGCAACCTGCTTTCGACCCTGAAGGCACCGTTTCTTGTGCTGGCCGACGCACAGTCGGCGGAGCGCGATCGCATCTCGGGACGTGTGCCTGCAGACGGCAGCGCGTCCCTGACCGCTGCCCAGTGGAAGAATGTGGCGAAAGTGGTGAAAGAGGCTGCGCGGGTCGCCTCCGAATTCGGACTCGACCTCGTCTTTCATCCCCACGTTGCCACCTATGTAGAGACTCCGGACGAATGTGAGCGCTTCTTCGACGTGACCGCTAAAACCGGAATTGGCCTGTGCCTCGACACCGGGCATGCTGTTTACGGCGGTGCCGACGCCATTGCCGAGGCCGAGAAATATCGCAGCATTCTGCGCTTTGTACACCTCAAGGACTGCGACGACAAGGTTCTTGCTGAGGCACGGCGCAAACATCTCACCTTTGATCAGGCCATCGAAGAGAAAGTATTCACCATCATCGGAAACGGCTCGATCGACTTCCCCGCTTTCTTCCGGGTGCTCGAGAAGAATAACTATTCGGGGTGGATGGTGGTTGAGCAGGACGTGAAGTTTGGCGCGACCCCGACTCCCCCGGCGCAGAGCATCGCTGCGAGCCTGCGCTATTTACGGGGCGTTGTGCACGAGCTTGCGGGCATGACGAAAAGCTGACTGGGAGAGAACAGGTAGGAGATTGTGAGAGGCAAGAAGGAGTGCGCGGTTCATGGAAATCACTGACAATCTGATTCACTCCCGGAGCGTACCGCCAGGGCAATCTGGCGAATTGATCCAGTTTTCCCGCCAGGGGGTCCATTGGGGGTGGATGAGCTTCTCGGTGAGGCGGTTGGTGCCGGGTGAGTCTTGGGAAGGCCACCACCCCGGGGAAGAGACGGCGTGCGTCCTGCTTTCGGGAACCTGTGCGGTGGAATGGAATAAGCAGCGCGAAGAAATCGGCAAGCGAAGAACTGTCTTTGACGGTCTGCCCTATGCTCTCTATCTTGCACCGGGAGATCGGGCCCGCTTTACGGCCATCAGCACCTGTGAGATTGCCGAATGTCACGTTCCATCGCAGTCGCAGCTTCCGTCGCGGCTGGTGACTCCCGTTGACGTTTCGGTCTCGTTGCGAGGTGGGGGGAACGCCTCGCGCCAAATCGTGGACATCATGAGTCCCGATTTTCCCGCCGATCGCTTGATCGCGATCGAGGTGTACACGCCCGGCGGCAACTGGTCGAGTTATCCTCCGCACAAACACGACGTCCATAATCCTCCCGCGGAAGTCGACTTGGACGAGATCTATTACTACCGCATGAATCGTCCCGGAGCGTTCGCGCACCAACGCTTGTACAGCACCGACGGATTGCGTGATTCCATCGTCACCGCGCGAGATGGGGATGTAGTTCTGGTTCGAGATGGGTACCACCCCGTCGTGGCCGGTCCCGGGTACGACGTCTACTACCTGAATTTCCTGGCTGGAAGCGCGCGTGCGCTGTCTGTCACCGAAGACCCGAGTCATGTTTGGATACGCTCCGCGTGGGGAAAAATGGATGACCGCCTGCCCCTGATTCGGGAAGAGCCAGGGAAAGCCTAAACCCAATGACGGCGGTCTAAGCCTTTGCCCTCTTGTTGCGGGGCTTGCGCTGAGTCTGCAACATGAACCCGCAGGATTTCACGGACGCGAAGCTGAGGAAGGAGCGTAACGTTCTGAGGTCGGCCGCCATTTCCACGCAGCCGTTCCAGGAGCAGGCTTACGGCAGAACCGCCAAGTTCGTATTTGGGCAATTCAATCGTGGTGAGGCGAGGACGAAAGCAACCGAGCCAGGGATAGTCGTCGAAACTCACCAGGGCGAAATCTTCCGGGCAGCTCATCCCAATTTCGTGGGCTGCGCTCATGAAGCCGACCGTCATCAGGTAGTTGGTAACCAGGACTGCGTCCGGCCGGTGTGGCAAGAGAGCCAATCCTGCGCGATGACCCGAGTCTACCCGGTAGTCGCCTTCGAAGACTAACTTGGGGTCAACATGGAGTTCTGCCGCTTTCAGAGCCTTGAGGTAGCCCTTCTGCCGGGCACGGGCATTGCTCACGTGCGGCGGGCCGCCGACCAGAGCGATTCTCTTGTGCCCGACTCGCGCCAGATGCTCTACTGCGTAGTAAGCTCCCAGTTGATCATCGGTCTGATCCAGATCGGCTGTGAGACCAGGGCAGGTGCGCATGAGCAGGACGATCGGGACATTGGAGTTGGAGAGCATCATCTGCTGCGCCGCAGACAACGGACCGGGTGTCTTGTTCAGGATGATGCCGTCGACGCGCTTGGAGATCAGCAGTTCCAGATAGAGAGCCTCTTTGTCCTGCTTGTCGTCGCTGTTGCAAAGCAGGACGCTATAGCCTGCCTTTTGTGCGGCGTCTTCCGCGGCCAACGATGGCGGGGAAAAACGGATTCGCGATGTCGGTGACCACCATCCCGATGGTGTGCGTCTGCTGTTTCGCCAGGCTGCGGGCAAGAAGATTTGGCCGGTAGCTCAGTTTGCGGATCGCCGCTTCCACGCGACGGCCAAGCGTGGCACTTACGCGACCCTTGTTGTGGATCACGGCCGATACGGTGAATACCGAAACCCGCGCCTCGCGGGCCACGTCGCAAATGCGGGGCGCTTTCGGGTCCGTGCGGGGGCCCTTGTTCCTTCCGGGCATAGCCGATCCAGTTGTAAAATACGGTGGCTCGAGGCAAGAATTCAAAGCGCTTATATCATGCCCCCGCGGCAACGGCCCCATCCCTTCACAGGAGACAAGGCGTCTGGTGCCCCAAATGTAAGACAATGTCCGCGACCGTGTCCGCAAACTACGAACGCGTCGTGCATTAATCTAAGCACTTTGGGAAATCGGCGAATTCCTGCGTGGTCTGCCGAGAATCGCCGTATCCTGACTGGAACATCCAAAGGATCGGTTCACCCGTGACGGCCCCTTCCAGCACTCCCGCGGCACGATCCGGGGCGGAGCAGGCCCGGCTGCCGCGAAGCCTGGGACTGCTCAACGCCGTTTCCATCAACATGTCCAACATGGTAGGCACCGGTCCGTTCATTACAGTGCCGGCCATTTTGGCGACCATGGGGGGGCCGCAGTCATTGTTGGCTTGGCTGGTGGGAGCGCTTCTCGCTATCGCCGACGGCTTGGTGTTCGCGGAACTGGGCGCGGCGATCCCGGCTTCCGGCGGCTCCTACATCTTCCTGCGTGAGTGCTTCGGTCGCCAGCGCTGGGGCCACATGTTGGCGTGGATGTTTGTCTGGCAATTCTTGTTCAGCGGCACCCTCGAAATCGCAACCAGCAGCATCGGCATGGCGGAATACACCGGGTTCCTTTGGCCGAAACTGATCACGTATCGCTGGGGTGTGAAGCTGCTCGCCGCGGGCATCACGGCGGTGGCCATGATGGCACTCTATCGGAAGATTCAGGACATCGCGCGGCTTATGCTCGTGCTTTGGATCGGCATGCTGGTTACCGCCGCATGGGTAATCTTCACCGGCATGACGCACCTGTCCACCAGGCTGCTCCTTGATTTTCCCGCCGGTGCCTGGACAATCGGACTGCCGTTCATACTCGGCTTGGGCAACGGAACCATGCTGGTGATGTTCAACTTTCTCGGCTATTACCAGATATGTTACCTCGGTGACGAGGTGAAACAGCCCGCGAAAGTCATCCCGCGCGGAGTAATCTATTCGATCATTGTCGTCGCCGTCATTGATTTTCTGATCTCCGTCAGTTTCACCGGTGTGGTTCCCTGGCGCGAGATGGTGGTGCCGGGTTCGCAGGCATTCAACGCGATCGGCTCCGTGTACATGCAAAAGGTTCACGGTCCTTGGGCCTCGGCGCTGATGACGGTCATGGTCGAGGTGACCGCGTTTGCAGCCACCTACGCGATGTTGTTGGGCTACTCGCGTATTCCGTACGCCGCAGCGCTCGATGGTGCGTTCTTTCGCTGGTTCGCCCAGTTGCACCCCGCCCGCCGGTTTCCCCACCGGGCATTGCTTTTGGTGGGATTCCTTTGCATGATCGCGTGCTTTTTTGATCTAGTGCAGATCATCACTGCACTTATGCTGGCGCGCATCCTTTCCATGTTCGTTGCCCAAATTGTCGGACTGCTCTTGTACCGGAAATACAACCCCGAGGCTGCTCGACCGTTTCGGATGTGGATCTATCCCCTGCCGGCGCTGTTCGCGTTGGTCGGATGGCTGGGTGTGTTCGTGACTCCGGCCCTGCAGCCGGGCGGATGGAAATACATGGCCTACGCGTTCGGTACGATCGGCATGGGTTTCGCCGCATACCTCATTCTGGCCTGGCGCAAGCGGGATTGGCCCTTTGCTCCGCCTGAGGCCGACACTCCGGCAGGAACCTCGGGCTCGGCACTGGAAGCGGAAGGGAGCTTCTAAACGGAGACAAGTGATCGTCAAGTTAACCTCAGATCGTGATCATCGGTGGATGGGCACATCGTTTGTACCGACTTTTAGGCGATCCACGACTTGTTGCATTGGGTAGTGGCTCCTCACTTCACCAAGTCGAAGGGCCAATGCCCACCCGACGCTGTCCTTCCGTGATGCCAGTATCCAGCCGTTACAGGGCTATCCTTGACTGACTGACGATTACCACGTTCCGGGCAAAATATGGAATGTCCGTATTGCCAGAGCCAAATTAGCCTGCACTCAAAGAACTGCCACAGCTGCGGTGAGGCTATTCCATCCGGGCAGTATCTTTTAGAGGAATCCGGCGTGATTGAGCCCGCGCATGCCGTCACCCCCGCGGCTCTCCCTTCGACTCCAGTTCGCAATGCCGGCAGATACCGTTTCGCCAGGCTAGGCGACCGCTTTATCGCCTTCGTGTTGGACACAGCACTCCTTTTCGGCCTGTTCGCTGTTGTGGATGCTTGGGTCTTTATGCGATGGGGCTGGGTTGAAGGGAGTGAATTGCAGCTCACAACCGCCTCCATCCTGATCGCTATAACGCTGAACGCCACCATACTCTTCCTTTATGGCTGGCTCCTGGAAGCAGGATGTGGCGCTACCCTCGGCAAGGCCATGGTGGGAATTCGAGTTGTGGGAACTACGCAGCGCGGCTCCGTATCTGCCTGCGCCGTGCGCAATGTTCTGAGGATCGTAGACGGGTTTGGCTTTTACCTTGTTGGAACTGTCGTGGCTGCGTGTTCCGATATTCGCCAACGAATCGGTGATATTTGCGCCCAGACGGCGGTAATTGAAGAAAGCTTCGGGGTCGGTATCAAGGTGACGGCGATCGTGCTATGGATAGCGATCCTGGCCGGAGCGGGGTGGGCTGTGCCTCGCATCTGTTCAGCCAACAACCCCGTACACGCCCCTTATCTAGGCCAAGTTGTCGTCCGCACCGGCAGAACCGGAAGCTCTGCTTATTTCAGGATCGCTCGCTTCACCGTGGACGTTCAACTGGTTTCGACTACACCTTAGACCGCGACCCGGTTTCCATTCACTAAGCCCGCTTGAGTCTCCACCGGCGTCCTGCGATATGCTTGATTGCTACAGCCCATTGGGGACCACCTTGATCGGGGACCTCAAACAAAAACCTCGGACACCCATTTCGAGATGAAAAAGGTCGTTTACCTGGTTACGCCAATTGCCTCTGCGGAAGAGGCGCCCTACAATTCACTGGTGGTAGTTGGCTGCCCCAAACTCGTTGCTACCTCTCTGTTCGCACTGCGCCAGGATGAGTACCCATGATCCGTCGTTGTGACGACCGCGACTTTGAGCTGATTTGGACCATCATCAACGAGGGCGCGCAGGCATATGAAGGGACGATTCCCGCTGACCGCTGGACAGAACCGTACATGTCCAGGGAAAAACTGCAGAATGAAATCGATGAAGGCGTGGTGTTTTGGGGCTACGAGGAGGCCGGGGCGCTGGTAGGCGTTATGGGCATCCAGCAGGTCCAGGACGTAACTCTCGTTCGGCACGCGTATGTTCGCACCGGCAGCCAGAAGCGAGGAATTGGTGGACACTTGCTATCCCATTTACGGGAGATGGCAAACGGGCCGATGTTGATCGGCACGTGGGCGGCTGCGGTGTGGGCGATCCGCTTCTATGAAAGGCAAGGCTTTCAGATGGTCAGTCCCCAGGAGAAAACGCGGCTCCTCAAACGGTATTGGACCGTTCCCGAACGCCAGATTGATACGTCCGTAGTTCTGGCAGACTCGAAGTGGTGGCAACTCAGCGTTGGACCGTGACGCTGATATGTTTCCCATTCGGGCACGGAAGAAGGAATTTTTGGGGGACACTTTTATCACATTTCTATCACAGCAACTTCTTTTGACCCTAGGTCTCACTCTGCGACGAATCGGGGGGCCGGGGGGGATAAATTATTGAAAACAAATGGCGGAAGCGAGTGGGGGGTCGAACCCACCGACGACGGGTAGACCCGCCGTCCGCCGGTTTTGAAGATCACCAGGAGTGTTCTGACTGGTTATGAAAATTCTCTACTCTACCTGATTCTTTAACCGCTTAGCAGAAATGCGTTCTGATCCCTTTTTGTTCCACTCTGACCCGTTCTGAACATGGAACTATCACGTTTTTATCACAGCAGTTTTTCGCCAAGGGCCCCCCGACCAAGGTCAGTGAGATCGCGGTAGGGACGATCATTGCTGACCGCCCCCCGCGCGGACCCGGACGGACGCTCGTTAGCGCATCCGGTTGATTGAGGAGGAAGTGAAGAGGTATCCCGCGGCGCAGCGGTTGAGGACGCATCCCGGGGTAGGTCCACTGACGGCGTTAGCCTTCGTGCTGATTATCGGGGAAGCGGATCGGTTTCAGTGTGGCAAGCAGGTCGCGAGCTATCTGGGACCGCATCGTCAGGTGGCAATACTTACTCCGCCATTCCGGGAGGCTGCGTACCGTCACTTGCGCCGCTTCCACCAGCAGGAAACGCAACAGAGAGTTCCCTTGTTTCGTGATATGCCCCAGCCGGCGCTGATTCCCGCTCGACTTCTCCAACGGCACCACGGCGAGGACGGAAGATCGCCAAGGTCGCTATGGCGCGGAAACTGGCGGTTCGTTTGTACTGGATGCTACGCAAGGAATGGGATTACGAACAGTTGACAAAGTTCGTGCACCGTCCGCATGCTCACCCAAGCTTGCTCTTGAGTTGGTTCTGAGGTATTAATCAGTACGCAGTTGCTTCTCAAGTGAGCTGAGATTCCCAAGCTCGATTCCCGAACTCACTTCCCAAGCACCGCCATCCAGCCAGCTGACCCTTTTGGAGACCAAAATGTCCAATCGTAGAGTGATGCCAATCGCACTGATTTTGTTGATAGGCGTGGTGGGCGCCGAAGACCGGGTACAGTCCGAGTTGCGATTCGCCGCTCACACCAAAGATGAAAAGACCGCGGGAGTATGGGTAGACGGGCAATACGTAGGCTTTGTAAAAGAACTTGCGGGTGACAAGAAGCTAATGCTCTTGCCCGGCAAGCACGAAATTGTCATCCGCCAGGCCTGGTACAACGAGTTTGTCAAGCAGGTCATCCTGGAGCCTGGGCAGATCGAGCAAATCAACGTCGCGTTAGTGAAATCGGCCCGATTGCCGACCAAGGACGCTACGGGCGAACTAAAAATAGCCGCCACCCCATCTCGGGCGGCGGTCTTTGTCGACGGTCAATACGCCGGACACGTAGACGAGTTTAATGGCGTGGGCAAAGCCATGCTCCTTACTCCCGGACAGCACCGCCTGCGTATCGCTTTACCCGGCTACCTGCCCTTCGATACCATGGTGGACCTGCGCCCGCAGCAGAAACTCAAAATTCAAACTGATCTCGTAAAAGGCAGCATCACCGAGGCCGGATCGCAGGTCATAAAATAGTAGAAGATCCGTCAGCCCAGAAATCTCAACTGGGAAACGGACGTACGGACATCGACGATGATGGTTGCACGGGCGCGGCCAGACGATAGCACCCATTCCAAGCTGGCTGTGCTTAACAGCCTGACCTCGCCAGACTCGCAGACATCGACCTAGGGAATGGATGATGACCGAGTGACCTTCGTAATTTCTCGCCTCACGTCTTTTCTGATAATTCTTACCTTGCCTGTCCGAAGATCGGAGAATACTCAAATGAGATTCGCAATGTTCAAATCCTTGTTGTGCCTAACTATTTTGGTTTCATTTGCACATGCGCAACAGCCAGAGGGAGCGACAACGCCGGTGGAGAAAACACCCGCAGCCCACCAGAAGAAGGAGTCTCAGGCGACGGTGTACATCTATCGCTACAAGCAATTCGTGGGAAGCGCGCTCTCGCCGTCTGTTTACTGTGACGAGAATGAGCTGGCACGCATGGACAATGGCAAGTTTTTTGTGGTGAAGCTCGCCCCCGGGAAGCACGTCTTTCGCTCGAATGACAAGCAGGCTGGCGTTGAATCCGATTTGAAAGC
>Ga0137418_10000502_pt1 | contig 35066 bp, 25 predicted proteins | sample CZODoug3_1_2_16f_FD_122242 | JGI IMG/M metagenome (GOLD analysis project Ga0137418, IMG submission 122242) | Vadose zone soil fungal communities from Angelo Coast Range Reserve, California, USA - CZODoug3_1_2_16fungal (Hybrid Assembly) | ecosystem: Environmental > Terrestrial > Soil > Vadose... | reverse complement strand
CGCATCTCGCGCTCTCTCACCAGCGGCGCTGAGAGAAAACACCCGTAACGCAACCTCAAAAAACAACGCTGGATTTTTCATTTGATGTCGCGCTGATGCGTGACCGAAACTGCGCGGGGATTAAACGCCTGTTGCGTCGCTCTCCGCTTCTCTCGTAAAAAAGATTACGCGAAAAAATCGGCGCGTACAAAGAGAAAAAACGTACGGCACTAAGAATAATTTCAGAATATCGCTGGTTTAGTAAAACAAAGGGGGAACCTTCACTTAGCTCGCCCTAAGCTCGCCCCGAAGCCGCTAAAAATCTGGAGACAGAACTAAACGCGGCTTTGGTCGAAGTCGTTGAAAGAGCAGGGAAGTCATGCTTTATCAAACGAGGGAATCCCTTTCGTAATCGGCAGGTCGCGAGTTCAACTCTCGCCCTCGGCTCCAGTTATCTGTCCTAGAATCAGCGCGCTTTCCCCGATCAATTCGGTTTTCCGTTCGTAGTTGGTGCAAGGTTGGTCCAAGTTTCGCAGTTTTCGGGCACTATCCGCTGCTTCCGCGACCCATTCAGTCAAGTCGGTCTTGCCGCTTTGCATACGTCCCGCATGCGATGAATGGACGCCAATCGATTCCCCTGCTACAAGCGCTCATGCCTTTGTTCGCACCGTTAGCTCAAGTCCTTCTCCGTGTGTTGTTATCGATTTTTCATGCACAGTCACGGCCCCAAAGCATTACGCCAGTCTCCGAAGTTACTCGCGTTCACCTCAAGGAAAATGCCGTGTCTTGCTTCACCATCAGTTCGGTTCAACCCATCTACCCAAGAGAGGCTCGCCTCGCCCACATAGAAGGGGTGGTCAAGCTCGCATTGCTGATTGCTGACGATGGTTCTATCGCCGACTTGCAAGCCATTTCAGGTGATCCGCTCCTCTTGGATTCCGCGATCAAGGCTGTTCGCCAGTGGCGATTCTCTATAACCAGAGTGGTCGGTCACACCGTAGAAACCGAGGCACCGCGCTCTTTTACCTTTCGCCTCGAAGACCCGCCCAAGCCCGCATACTTGCATCTCATCAATGGGAAGGTGATCCGGGCGGAGGAGGTTCGAGAATTCGCCGACGGAATCGAATACACCGTCGGCCGCCGTACCCATCACATATCAGCGAACTCGGTCGCTGACATCAACGCCTGTGCGCGCGTCTCCGTCATCCTGCGAAGAGAGGGCGACTGTATTCCTTCGGGCGGCGCTTCGTTCTCCGTCCGCGCCATTCCCTTTACTATTGTCGCCGTTCCAGATCGATGGTGAACTTGATTTCCCCTTTTCTTTGCAGCTACTTGAGAGGGCGTTGCAAGTATGGTGCAACGTGCGAGAATCTCAGCTCACTAGTTTATGAGACTGTTTTCGAACTCTTCTCCTACCAAATCCATCGCAGGAACCTGCGATTCGGTCAGAGCCTTGATGTAGCAGGACTGAGTGACCTCGATGTTGCTGTGACGCAGAATCGCCTGGATCTCTTTGTCCGCAATTCCGAGCGCGTGAAAATTCGTTACCAGTCCGCGGCGGAGGGCGTGCCGCCCTCGCCACACGGGGATGTGGAACATCTGCTTGACGTGGGCGTGGCGTCTTAACTATTGTTATCGTGTGGGTGCAATGAAACGAGATTCTGAGTTGGGACCCGAGTTCAGCGAACCGCGAGGGCGGGCGGCTCTCTGTTTCGCGCTCGTTGCGCTCCTTCTGTACAACCCGTTTTTCACCATTTTAGGTAATTCGCGCGACCTCAGCGTTCAGCATCCACTGAGCTATCGCGCCACCGTGGCGGGTACGGAATTGCAGCGGGGCATGCTCGAACCCTCCAACCCGCTGGTTCCAGAGCTGACGGTCGCCATTCTCCACGCGGCCAGCCTTTTCTCTCCGTCACACGAGATTGCTTTTGTCCGGCCGAGCGATACCGCTGGGCCGGCGTCGCTAGCGATTTGCGACAGCATCTGGTTCCGTCCACCACCCGCCGCGTAATCCTGCGCTTCTTTCGCACTTTCTAACGGCAAGGGGCACTCTATCCCTTGCTCCCGTATTGACATCCGAATTATTGCGGATCTCCGGCCGTAACCGCCGGATCGCGTCGCTCAGGATCACATGATGATGAAGAAAAAATGGATGTTTGCCGCAGCCACATTGCTCGCCGGCGGCTTGTTGACGTGGATTTGGCTGGGACGCGGACCGGCGGAAACGGCGGGAATTCATCGCGTGGATGCGAATGGAGACGTGCCGCCGGCAGCGGTGGCGCGTGTGGAGCGCCGCAACATGGGAAGCACGCTTGCGATCGCCGGCGAGTTCAAGCCATTTCAGGACGTAGATGTTCACGCCAAAGTGGCGGGATACATCCGAAAGATTTACGTGGACGTCGGCGACCACGTGAAGGAGGGCCAGACGCTCGCGGTGTTGGAGGTGCCGGAGATAGCCGCACAGTTGACCGGCGCGGAGGCGGCGGTGCGAGCGGCGCAGGAGCAGATTCATAAGGCACAGGGCGACCTGCAGCGGTCGCGGTCAGCACACGCAGCGGCGCATTCGGCCTACGTGAGGTTGAAACAAGCGGCGGATTCGCGCGCCGGGTTGGTGGCACAGCAGGAAGTCGACGATGCGCAAGCGAAGGATCTAGAGACCGAGGGTCAAACCGCTAGTGCAGAGGCGGAGTTGGCCTCAGCCGGGCAACAGTTGGAAGTAGCGCAAGCCGGGCAGAAGCAATACAGCGCGATGTCGGACTACACGCGCATCGTGGCGCCGTTTGCCGGAATCATCACCAACCGCTACGCGGACACAGGAGCGCTTATCGCTGCGGGGACGTCTTCAAGTACGCAAGCGATTCCGGTGGTGCGGCTGGCGCAAACCTCGAAACTGCGGCTCGTGCTGCCGATACCGGAATCCGTGGTCGCGCAGATTCATCTGGGCGACCCGGTCAAAGTGCACGTGCAAGCGTTGGATCAGGAGATTGAGGGCAGCGTGTCGCGCTTTGCCGATTCGCTGGATCGTCAGACGCGCACGATGGAAACGGAAATTGATTTCGACAATCGCACGGGGCGGCTAATTTCCGGGATGTACACGGAAACGCGGCTGTCGCTGCGAGAAAAAAAGAACGCGCTGACGATTTCGCTGGAGGCGGTCAGTCGAGACGGCGAGGAAGCGACCGTGCTGGCCGTCAATGCGGAGAACGTGGTGGAAGAGCGCAAGGTGCGCCTGGGAGTCGAAGACAGCGCGCGAGTTGAAGTGCTTTCCGGATTGAGCGAAGGCGAGCGCGTAATCATCGGGAATCGCAGCGAATACCACAATGGGCAGAAGATTCAGCCGAAGGACGTGACGGGCGGAGCGGCGAAAACAGGAAGTGAGAGCTGATGTCTGGATTTTCGATACGCAACCCATTTTTTATCATCGTGGCGTGCCTGGTCGTGGCGATCGTGGGCACGGTGATGCTGGCGCGCATGCCGGTGGATCTTTTTCCGCCGATCAACATTCCCGTAGTGGTCGTGGCGACTTTCTATTCCGGAATGCCACCACAGCAGATCGAAACGAATATCACCAATCCGTTCGAGCGCTGGTTCACGCTGGCGAGCGGAATCGATCACATCGAATCGCGGTCGCTGCCGGGCGTGAGCCTGATCAAAATTTATTTTCAGCCGGGCACAAACGCGGATGCGGACCTGAGCACGGTTTCCAATCTTGCCATGGCGGACCTAAGGCGTCTGCCGCCGGGCACGCTGCCTCCGGTGGTTCTGAAATTTGACGCATCGAGCTTGCCGGTTTGCCTGATCACGTTGAAAGGGCAGGGGCTCAACGAAACGGAGCTGCACGACATCGGGCAATACACGGTGCGCAACCAGATTGCGAACGTGCCGGGAGCTTCGGTGCCGCAGCCGTTCGGCGGCCGCTATCGTCAGATCATGGTGTACGTCGATCCCATGAAATTGCAGGCGCACCAGTTGAGTCCCATGGACGTGGTTCGGCAGGTGAACGAGAGCAACCTGATTCTGCCCGCGGGCGACGTGAAGATTGGGCCATTCGACTACAACTTGTACTCGAACAGCCAGGTGCCATCGGCTAATGCGATCAACGCGATGCCGCTGAAGACAGTCGGGCAGTCTTCAGTGTTGGTGGGAGACGTGGGCAAAGCGGTGGACGCGCAGGCCATTCAGACGAATATCGTGCGCGTTGATGGCCAGCCCTCTGTGTACTTGCCGATTCTGAAGCAGGGCGGCGACACGAACACGATTGCCGTTGTCGATGGGATCAAAGACGCGCTGACGAAATTGGTGGATGTGCCGAAGCAGTTGGTCACGCGCGCGGTATTTGACCAATCGATTTTCGTGAAGACGGCCATCGACAACCTGATGCATGAAGGCGCGATTGGCTTGGTGCTGACAGGGCTGATGATCTTACTTTTCCTCGGCAGCCTGCGCGCCACCGCGGCGGTATTTCTTTCGATTCCGCTTTCCGCGCTGGCCGCGTTCCTGGCCATCAGCGCCGGCGGTGGAACCGTAAATACTATGGTGCTGGGCGGACTGGCGCTGGCGTTTTCGCGGCTGATCGACAATTCGGTGATCGTGCTGGAAAACATTTTTCGTCACCTGGAAATGGGAGAAGAGCCAAGCGTCGCGGCCGAAAAGGGCGGGCAGGAAGTAGCTCTTGCCGTGCTGGCCGCCACGATAACAACGGCAATCGTCTTTTTTCCGGTGGTCTTTTTGTATGGCGTCAGCCGCTTTTTGTTCGTGGCTCTGGCGATGGCCGTCATTCTCTCGCTGGTTGCCTCTTATTTTGTGGCTATGACGGTCGTGCCATTGTTTTGCGCGAAGTTCATCAAGAAGCATCAAGCGGATGAAGAGGTCGGAGACGACTTCGTCGGCTCGCGGCTTGGGGCTGTCGCGAAAAAATTCAATGTCCATTTCGAGAAGATGCTGGGAGGCTACGATCGAACGCTGAGCAAGTCGCTGCTGCGTCCGCTCGCAACCCTCACTGGGCTCGTCGGAATCTCTTTGCTGGCTCTTTCCCTGTATCCACTTCTAGGCGTGGCGTTTTTTCCGCGCACCGATCCGGGGCAATTTGTGATCAACGTCAAGGCGCCTTCCGGCACGCGTGTTGAACTAACCGAAAACTACGTCAAGCAGGTGGAGGACATCATCCGGCACGTGGTACCTCCGTCTGAGCTTGCGATGGTTGTCTCCAACATTGGCGTCACGCCGGACTTCTCCGCAATCTACACGCCCAACTCCGCCCCGCACACCGCATTCGTGCAAGCCAGCCTAAAGGAAGGCCATAAGGTAGGCAGCTATGAATACATGGGGCGCGTGCGCGAAGAGCTAAGTCAAAAACTGCCGCAGCTCACCACTTACTTTCAATCCGGAGGCCTGGTTGACGCAGTGCTGAACCTGGGCTTGCCCGCGCCGATTGATGTGCAAGTGAGCGGAAACAACTTGAGTAAGGTGTATGCGGTGGCGACGCAAATTGCTGGCCCAACGCGCCGGCTCAGTGGCGTGAGCGACGTGCTGATCCCACAGGACATCGACTATCCGGCGCTGCAATTGGATATCGACCGGGAGAAAGCCAGCTTGCTCGGCCTTTCGCAAAAAGAAATCGTGGACAACGTGATTACCGCGCTCACTTCCAACGGAATGATTGCGCCGAATTACTGGATCGATCCCAAGAGCGGCAACCCGTACATGCTTACAGTGCAATATCCCGAAAACCAGGTGAAATCGGTGATGGACTTGAAGCAGATTCCGCTGCGCGGTGTGAAAAGCAGCGAGCCGACGTATTTGGATTCGGTGGTCAAGATCAGCACGGTATCGTCGCCGACGGAAGTCGACCACTACCAACTGTTTCGCGTGGTCGATGTCTACGTGTCGCCGAAGAATGAGGATCTGGGCAAAATCACCAGTCAGATCGAAGGCATCATCAAGAAAACCAAGCTTCCCGAAGGCGTGCGCGTGAATCTGCGCGGCTCCGTGCAAGGCATGCGGCAGTCGTTCAAAAGTTTCGGGATCGGCCTGATTCTCTCGGTCGTACTCGTTTATCTGGTGCTTGTGGCGCAATTCGCCTCGTGGGAAGACCCGTTCATCATTTTGCTGGCAGTTCCGCCCGGCTTGGCCGGAGTGTTGCTCTTTCTGCTGGTCACGGGGACGACGTTGAACGTGATGTCGCTTATGGGCGTGGTCATGATGGTTGGCATCGTCGTGTCCAACAGCATCTTGATCGTGGAATTCGCGCGCCACATGCATCACGAGGGAAAACCGCTGAAGGAAGCCGTATCGCTCGCGTCCAGATTGCGTTTGCGGCCAATTCTAATGACTTCGCTGGCCACCGTGCTTGGCTTGATTCCGATGGCCATGAAATTGGGAACAGGCTCGGAGGCGTACGCTCCGCTGGCACGCGCGATTATCGGCGGGTTACTGGTTTCCGTGGTCGTGACGGTGTATCTAGTCCCCGCCGCGTACTTGATGGTGCACCGCAAAAAAGAATCGCTTCTGCAAGAGGTGCATCCGTGACCCGCTTGATGATTCTCTTCGTCGTTCTGTTTGCACCGATCGGCACTTTCGCTCAACAGCCGCAGGGTCCGCAAGAACCAGCACAAGCCACGGAGAAGCCTGCGCAAGCAGCAACGCCTTTGACGCTTGCCCAGGCTGAAGCAACGGCGCTGCGAAACAATCCACAAATAACGATTGGAAAGTTGCGAGCGCTCCAAGCGCAGCAATACGTGCGCGAGCAACGCTCCGCGCTCCTGCCCACCGCGAATTTGAGCCTGACGGGAGTGGATACGGAGTCCGGCAGCCGCATGGCCGCCGGCGCGATCAATAGTCCGATTCTATTGACGCGCGCGGCGAGTGGCGCGACGGTCAGCCAGCTTGTTACGGATTTCGGGCGCACGACGAACCTAATTTCCAGCTCGCAATTTCAAGCGAAAGCGGAAGACAAGAACGCGGCGGCGACCGCGGCGGACATCACCCTGGCGGTCGATCAAGCATTCTACAACGCACTGGAAACGCGCGAACTCGTAAAGGTCGCGGAGGAAACGATCAAGGCCCGGCAAACTCTGGTCGACCGTGTGGGAGCCTTGACGCAGGCTAAACTGAGGTCCGATTTGGATTTGAGCTTTTCGAACGTGGATTTGTCGCGCGCCAAACTGTTGCTGCTGGAAGCGCAAAACAATTTTCAGAGTTCATTGGCCGCGCTTTCCGCGCTGCTCGGTTATCCAGACGAGCAGGCATTCGATATCGTCGAGCAAGGGCAGGGAATCACTCCGCCTTCGCCGGAGGTTCAGTCGCTGATTGCACAGGCATTACGGCAGCGTCCGGAAGTGGCGGCGTTGCAGTTTCAGGTCGAGTCCGCGCAGAAGAACAGCGATGCGGAGCATGATCTTTGGCGCCCCACGGTGAGCGCCCTGGGCGTCGTAGGAGTTGCGCCAGTTCGCAATCCTCAGATTCAGAACTGGTATGGCGCCGTCGGCGTGAACATCAACATCCCCGTCTTCAACGGATTCTTGTACAACGCGCGCGCCAAGGTCGCGGACCTGCAAACCGAAGCGGCTCGGCAGAAACTTATGAACTTGCGCAACAACGTGGCTCGCGACGTGCGCATTTCCTGGCAGGATGCAAACCAGGCATTCGCACGATTGACGGTCACGCAGCAACTGCGCGAGCAAGCGACCCTGGCGCTGGACCTGGCGCAGCAGCGCTATAACCTCGGCCTCAGCTCCATAGTCGAATTCAGCCAGGCGGAGTTAGGCAAAACCGAGGCGGATATTACCGACACAGATGCCCGCTACCGCTATCGTCTGTCGCAAATTGTGCTGTCCTACACGGTCGGCGCACCCAGATGAGCGACGTACTATTGCGCGAGTCAAGCTTTCTATGTATCCTGTCAAACATGCAAGCTAACCCACAGAGGACTGCGCGGACCTGTTGCTGCTGTCTGTGCTGTATGTGTGCGTCTTCTGGCGCGGGGAGGCTGGGCATCTAGAGATTTAAGTTCTAGGCTCGATTTTCTAACCCACCGCCAGAGAGATGGCCGGTGGGTTTTTGCTTTGGGCGCAAAGAGATTGAGTTTCAAAGGTGAACAGAAAAGCGAAAGGAGATTTGCAAATGTCCGAATACAAGCATCCGGAAGTCCTGGTAACCACCGAATGGGTAGCACAGAATCTGAATGCGCCGAATACCCGGCTCGTGGAAGTGGATGTGGACACGACTGGATACGATCAGGGCCACATTCCTGGCGCCGTAGGATGGAATTGGCAGACGCAACTGCAAGACAATATCCGACGGGATCTGATCGACAAGTCCACGCTGGAACGCCTGCTGAGCGAATCCGGCATCTCCAATGACACAACGATTCTGCTGTACGGCGACAATAACAACTGGTTCGCGGCCTACGCTTTCTGGCAACTGAAGTATTACGGGCACCAGAACGTGAAGCTCATCAACGGCGGCCGCAAGAAGTGGCTGGAAGAGAAGCGCGCGCTGACCAAGGATGCCCCGCAGGTCACCCCGACGAACTATCGCGTCACCAACACCGATGAATCGCTACGCGCTTTCCGTGATGATGTTCTCGCCGTCGTGCAGGGAAAGAAGCGCGGCCAGCTTGTAGACGTGCGCTCGGTCGACGAATTCACCGGAAAGATCATCGCGCCTCCAGGCATGACGGAGACAGCACAACGCGCAGGGCACATTCCCAACGCCGCGAACATTCCGTGGGCGCAAGCGGCCAATGAAGATGGCACATTCAAGTCCGCCGATGCGCTGGCGAGTCTATATCAAGGAAAGGGAATTAACGGCAGCGACGAAGTTATCGCCTATTGCCGCATCGGCGAGCGCAGCTCGCACACCTGGTTCGTGCTCAAGTATTTGCTGGGTTACAACAATGTGCGCAACTACGACGGCTCGTGGACCGAATGGGGCAATCTGATTGGCTCGCCCATCGTGAACGAAACTGCCTCGAAGCCGAAAGCAGCCGGCGCGAATTAGCTAGAGTCTAAAAAGCTTGCACGAAGCCTCACCAGGCTTCGTGCCTTGAGGCGCGGTCGCCAAGTGGTAAGGCAAAGGTCTGCAAAACCTTTATCGGCGGTTCGATTCCGCCCCGCGCCTCCAAACCTAACCCTAAGATTGAAACCACTCGTTTTACAAGCCTCAGTTCCCTCGCTTCTCACTTCTGTTGCATGATCGTCGCAAGATTTGCTGCCCGCAATTGCTTCGGCGGCTAAATCGACAGCATCTACTTTTTATGGGACGACATGCGATGAAAGCCAAATACCTCTTTTTTGCTTCCTGCGCGCTATTACTCCGCGGATCTTCGGGGCATGCCCAGGGACTCGGCACACACCCAGGCGCAGTCAGCCATACGTCGATAAACAATGTGATTTACGCGGACACACAGCCGGGAGTCACTGCGGACGCAAGAATCAATGCCTGCATTTCTGCTCTGCCCGCGAACGGCGGTATTTGCGACGCCCGGGGCTTTGGCTCCACGCTACAAACTATCGCGGCAAAGGTGACGGTGGGAACAAACTCCAAGACAGTCACGCTTCGCGTCGACCGCACGACAACGTTCCACTGCACAATCATCAACGGCACCGACCCGTGTTTCGATCTTGGTCCAGGCTCTGCAATTATTGGAGATGGCGGGGTAGTGACGCTCCCTAATGCCGGAATCACTTTCGCGTCGAATGCAAACGTGGTCGCCGGGGTCCGGAACATCCAGCAAAACGGCGGGAATTTTGTGGGCGCGTATATAGAAGGCCTGACGATTATTCCCAATCCAACGATGACAGTTAAGGACGCCATCGTCTCGCTGCAAAACGCTCTGCAGATCACCCACATCAAAAATTTGAGCATTGGCGGCAGCGGAGTGGCGGGAATTTTGCTGAAACTCTATTGCACAAAGGGCAAGAGTTGCGGAAACGTGGAATTCGACAATATCCAAGTAGATTGCCTGGGAGCTGCAGGCTGTAAACCGGTTTGGATTGGATGCGCCAGCGCAGGTAGCACAAGCCCCACGAATTGCAGTATCGGCTCGATTAACTTTCAGGGGCCATCCGCGATGGTGCATCCGGGACCGGGCGGTATCCCCATCTTCGATATCGAAGGCGGGAACGGCGTAGGCGGCTGCAACCCAATCGAAGATATCAACTGGTATGGCGTGCAGCTCGAATCTATAAACAGTGGCGATATTGGAATATTGCTGAATGGAGTCAACGGCAGTGCCCACGTTTATGGACTAGTGGCGACGGCGAACACCAACCCGGGAGCGGATGTTATACGCATCTCTCAGCCCGCCGGTTGTACTGTCGATGGCATCGATATTCGGGGCGTCAGCAATCAGGCGTCCTGGACTAACACGCTCAACAATACAATCAACAACAGGACATTCTCAGCCGCTGCCGGTTTCGCTCGCCTGAACTACTCGTATTCTGGACTGAATCGCATCCAAACCGTGGTCGATGGCGGGCCTGTCGGCTATGGAGGCGTTACCTTCGCCAATCTTGGGACACCGGCCAATGGCACTTTCACTTTCTGCTCAGACTGCACAATCGCAAACCCTTGCGCGGGGGGAGGCGCCGGCGCATTCGCGAAGCGGTTAAACGGCATCTGGGTTTGCAATTAAAATCGGTCGATGTCTAGGCTACTGCGGAGTTTGAGTGCGAAGCTACTGCATCCACCACGCGTGGCAGCTTCACCAACATTACCGTGCCCGTTGCCGACGTGCGCTCCACGCATACCGAGCCGCCATGGTCACTAACGATCTTGCTCACGATCGCCAAGCCCAGCCCCGTCCCGTTAGGCTTGCCCGAGCTCACGAACGGATCGAACAGCCGGCCCCGAATGTTTTCCGGCACACCGGAGCCCTGGTCCGTAACGCGGATCTCGAATGAATTTTTGTGGGTTTGCACGTCGACGATCACTCGGCAGTCGCCGACAGGCGTGGCTTCGCACGCATTTAGCACCAGGTTGAAGAAAGCGCGCTCCAGCTTGCGCGGATCGAGCATTCCGTCCAGCTCCGTATCGGCGTTCAAAGTAACGGCGCAATTGCGAAACTCCGGACGCGCGTGCACGGCCTCAATCGCCCTGCGGATGATTTGCTCGAGATCGGTGGGCTCGGGCGAAATCGTGCTGCGCTGATGCGCAAGCTCGCGCAGCGAGTCGATCAAGTCCGTCATCTGCGTGGAAGCAGTCTTGATCTCCTGATAGATTTCGCTTTTGTCGAGCTTGAGCTCTTCGGCCTCGTACAAAAACTCCGCGTTGGCCACCACGGCAGCAAGGTAATGCCGCAAGTCGTGAGAAATGGAGCTTGCCGCGCGCCCAAGCGCCGCGATCCTCTCGGTCTCGATCTGTTGCCGCTGCGAATCAAGCAATTCTCCGCGCATTTTCGCGAAGGCCCGGCTCAGTTCGGCCACCTCCGTGGCGCCTTCGGGCGTAATGGAGTACGTGTAGTTTCCAGTAGCCAGCGCGCGCACGCCGGAAACGAGATTGTCCAGCGGCCTTGTGATTCTGCGCGAAACAAAGCCGAACACTAGCGCGCCAAACAGAATAGCCGACGCACCCAAAATAAAAATCGTCCGATTCAACCGGGTCATGAAACTATTCACCGGGCCGAGCGGCATCATCACGTAACAGCGCACGGGAGAGGGAAGCGCGCCATGCAAAAGTACGGAAGAAAACGCGTAATGGTCGGTGTCTAGAGCGATTTCGTGCTGCTCTGGATTCGCCTCCGGGGCCCCTTCGCTCAGCCGCCGCTGTAGAGCGGCTTCGTCCTTTGGCGGCAGCGTCGAAGCAATCAACCGATCCCCAGTGGCGAGCGCAATCTGATTATTGGCCACTAGCGCCAGATGTTCCGCCACGCTCGCGTCCACTTGATAACCGATGGCCAGAAAGCCCAGCTCCTGCGAACTCGGCCCCGCTCCCGCAGTTATCGTGCGTAGAAAAACCTCGTAAAGCCGGCCACTGTCATACCACCAGGATGCGTCTTCGCCCTGCTCGACGGAGCGTTTCAGGTCGCGCTCGGCGGCTTCGAGCGGCCAGCCGATTTTGGTCATATGAAAGGCAACAATGCGCCGGTCTGGCAAAGCTAGAATGAAAAGGTCGCTGCCAGCCAGTTTCCACCAGGACGTCGACGCGTCCTGGATGGTGGCCGCGTGCTCAGTGGTCATCTGCGCTTTCACGATCGGCAGATCGGCGAGCATTGCGGCAGTGCGCGAGAGTTGCTGCTCCCTTTGATGCTGCACGCTCTCGAATGCGCGGACAGACGCGTCCGTGCCATCGCGCACCTGCCGTTCCGTCTCCACGCTTACCGTATGGCGGATGATGAGCAGCAACGCGCCCGTCAAGCCGCAAATAATCAGCAGCGTGGCGATAAAGAGTTGTGTGCGCAGCCGGAAATGGGTCATTGCGATTCCATCGTCATCTAAGAAAGCTTGCCTCAAGAGTTTGCGCTGGCTGCCGTGCTGCCAGGAACAAACTTGTATCCCGCGCCGTGGATGGTCAGGAAAAATCGCGGATTCGCGGAGTCTGGCTCGAGCTTTTGCCGCAAACGGAGGATGTGATTGTCCACCGTGCGAGTGGAAGGATAATTCTGGTAACCCCAGACTTCATTCAAGAGCTCGTCGCGCGTAAGCACTCGCCCCGGAGAGCCGGCGAAAAACTTCAGCAGCTTGAACTCCTGCGCCGTCAGCGTCACCGATTTCCCGGCCAGCGAAGCTTCCATGCTGGTGAAATCAACGCGCGCATCGCCGAACGCTAACGTCTCGTGACTCACGTTTTTCGTGGGTACCATTGCGACATTTTGGCCTTTTGCCCCGCCGCGGCGCATGGCCCGGCGTACGCGGGCTAGCAGCTCGCGCGGACTGAAGGGCTTGGTCACATAGTCGTCCGCGCCCAGCTCCAGCAGCAGCACCTTGTCTTCAACCTCGGCGTTGGCGCTCAGCACCACGATCGGCACGGATGCGGCGATCGTCTTGAACTCGCGGCACAACTCCTTGCCGGAGAGTCCCGGCAATTTCAAATCCAGCAGAACCGCGCTGGGCGGCTGCTTGCGAAACGTCTCGAGGCCCGTGATTCCGTCCGAGGCAATTTGCACTTGCAGCGAGTCGGCTTCCAGCAGCCGCTGCAGTGTCCTTTGCATCGCCCGGCTATCTTCCACCACCAATACTGTCTCCATAGTTTTTTCGTCCTTTTCCGTTGGCTTCATGCGATCCGCCCGGGTTTGTGCATAGCTTGAGTCTCCTCAAAGCAATTTCAGTGGAGCCACGCGGCGTCCCGCCTTCTTAGACGGACGCGCCGATTTTCTCCCGCGCGGCTGCCTCAGTAATCCGTCTTCAGCGTGTCAGGGTCATAATCCTGCCCGTATTTGTTTTTGTGCTCCGCCGGCACTTGTTTCGCCGCCTTGACCGAGATCGCAGGCAGGCTCTGGTTGTCGCTCTGTATCGTGACCTGCCGTTGCAGTGCTTGCAGAAATTCTGGCGTCGCGTTTTCGTACCAAACCTGTAGGAGATACCGGCCCGGAGCCACTCCGGGGATGGAGTAGCGCCCGTTTTTTTCCGTGATGCCGAAAAAATCTGAATCCACAACGAGCACCACGCCGGTCATTTCCGAATGAATGTTGCAGAAAAGATAGGATGGGCCAATGCGGTCAAATTTCACCGACTTCTTCGCACCGGCCTGATACAGCCCCAGATCAAACCGCTTTCCCCGGTAGAGCGAAAAAACATTGTGGAACCACGGGTCGTAATTCGGGAAATCAACCACGCTGCCAACCGGCACCACAAGCAGTCCAGGGTCGAATCGCTTGTTGCGCTGCAGGAGACGGTAGTGTGCGCGCACCGTGGCAGTGGTGCTCACCGGCTGAACCGTGTCAATCGGTGTGAGCCACACAACAATCCGGGACGCATCCTGGGCCGGGCGCCGCGAACCAGCTGCAATCAGGCTGGTAGTCCCGTTCACCGTAAACGTGGACTGGCTCGCATCGGGCGGTGCCCCTGCGGCGATGGTCGTCGTTGCTACAGCTATGGCAAACGCAGCTAAAATGAGGCGAATATTCATACGCACCTAAAACAAAAATCCGACTGCAAGCCCCACTTGCCCCGCGCTGTCGGGCGATCCCGTGATTTCGTACGTTCGCAAGCGCCGGTACTCCGCGGAAAACAGCAAGTCGGATCGCGGGCGAAAAATGTAATTCGCGAAGAACATTTGATTTCGCGCCGGAATCAGCGGAGTCGGAAACGTCGCGCCCAGCGCCTGCCGAAGCGCGACGGAGTTGCGTCCACCGGTTCCCACCGCGGCGTTGAACTCATGCTGTGCGTTCCATCTGAATTTGAGCTGAGACCATCCGCCGATCACTCCCACATTGGCCAATAGCCGCGCCGTAAGCGCCGTATAAAGAAACTGGTTCTGCAGGGGATACGGATTTTCCGGCAAGCCGCCAAACCCATCGATCCCGCGCCCGGTAAAAAATTGTCCGCTGATCTCCGTTCGCGGAAGCAGCGCGAATTTCCAATCCGCCGTTGTCGCCCATCCGTACTGGTGATAGTTGCCAAAAAATTCTTGCGGAGAGTACACCCCGCCAACTCCGAAAGACGCCGGACGCTCTTCCGATTTTTTGTCGTACGAAATGCGCACCGCATAAGTGGGGATACGCGAACTCTCCGCCGGGCTCGGCTGGCGCAGATTATTCGTCGTGGTGTAGTTGATGTTTGCGGACGGATCGAGCAGCCCAGCCTCCAGCTTGAATGGCGCTCCCGCAACGCCGAAGCGCTGCTCCACTCGAATCGTAGGCGTGTACGTCCATAAATTTCCGGCCGAAGCAAAGCCCGGCACGACCACGGACATGTACGTGGTCGGCATGTTCGGCGAGAAAAAGGGAGTTTCCAGGCCGGCGATCGCCGACGTGTTTTCCCAATCGAACCGAATGCGTGCAATCCGCAGATTCGCGATCCCGGAAGTCGTCGCCGTATACCCGCTCGGCAGTCCGCCGTAGAAACTCATTTGCAGGTCCGCGCTCGTACGCGCGCCAAAAATTTGCGGACCAAATCCCGTCAAACCAATGATCGACTGCCGCACCGACGCGCCCACTCCGCCCGAGGGATTCCCCGCGAACTTCCGCAATGCAATCGATGGCAAATCCAGATTGTCCACATTTCCTGAGTTGTCGAATGCATTGAAAAGCGCAAGTCCCGAAAGCTTCAGCCGAAATTTCGACGCGCTCTCTACTTTCGTCTGACGCTGCTCCTCGACGCGCGCATTCAGCAAATCCCAGTCGTCCTGCGAAACCTGCGCTGCGGGCGACGCAGCCTGTCCAGGGCCGGCATTTGCCCCTTGCGGAGGCGTTACCGATGCGCCGCTATCCATACGCTTGAGCACCTCTCCCAACATGGCGCGCAGTTGCTCGATCTCCGCCCGTGACCGCGCAAGCTCTGTCTGCGTCTGCTCGAGCGATCGCGTGAGCGTCTCGATCTTGCCGTTAAGTTCTTGCCCATTGGGTGCCTGTTGCGCGGCCGCAGCATCAGGCGCGCTCTGCGCTAGGCCGCTGCCCGAATTGACCAGCGTACCGAGCAGCAAGCAAAGCCCGATGACACAAATTTTACGGACGGGAGACATCATCGCTTCACCCTCCATCGACGCGGCACCGCGCCGTCAATGGGCCTCGATAAGCAATACTTCAACTCTAGCTCGAAAATTCGCTCGATGGGCCCGTGAGACGAACAAATGACAGCTTGGAGACACGTCATTTACAACTTTTCAGAGAAGAATGCTTGACCTACGTGAAGGCATACCTACCCGACGCCCCTCAGTCCGCGGGCTCGACGACCGGCGCGGTGTGCGTTCGGCGGCTCGGCACGAGGCTGCGCACCAGCACATACAGGACAGGAATGAAGATCAGGTTTAATGTTGTCGCCGCGATCATCCCGCCAAACACCGTCGTTCCCACGGAAACGCGCCCCGCCGCACCGGCGCCGCGCGCGATTACCAGAGGCACGACGCCCAAGATGAACGCCAGTGAGGTCATGAGAATAGGACGCAGCCGGATGCGCGCCGCTTCAATCGCGGCGTCCACGATGCTCATCCCGCGCTCGCGCAATTGCTCCGCGAACTCCACGATCAAAATCGCGTTCTTGCTGGAAAGTCCGATCAGCATGACCAGCCCGATCTGGCAGTAAACGTCATTCTGCAATCCGCGCAGAGCCTGTCCGCCAATCGCGCCGAGTAGTGCCACGGGCACGGCCAACAGCACGATGAACGGCAGCACAAAGCTTTCGTACTGCGCCGCCAGCGTCAGATACACAAAGGTCAAGCCGAGCCCGAAGAGCATCGCCGCTTTGCCGCCGGACTCGATTTCTTCCAGCGAGAGTCCCGTCCACTCAAACGTCATTCCATTGGGCAGCACTCTTTTCGCCAAGGCTTCCATTGAGGCCATGGCCTCTCCAGAGCTGCGCCCGGGCGCAGCCGAGCCATCGACTTCCGCCGAGCGGAACAAATTGTAGTGGCTGATTACCTGCGGATTCGCCGTCTGCTCGATGTTCACCAGATTGTCGAGCGGGATCATTTTCCCTGTATCGGACCGCAAGTAATACTGCGCGATGTCTTTGGCTTTGGAGCGGAATTTTTCATCGGCCTGCACGTAGACGCGGTACGCGCGATTATTGAAATCAAAATCATTCACGTAAACCGAGCCCATATACACCTGCAGGGCATTGGTGATCTGGTTCAGCGGCACTTGCAGGCTCTTGGCCTTCTCGCGATCAATGTGAACGAGGTACTGCGGATCGTTGGCCGTGAAGCTCGAAAAAAGTCCGGCGAGGTCTGGATTCGTCCGGCTTTCCCCCACCAGCCGATTCGCCGTATCCGCGATGGCTTGCAGCGTGTTGCGTCCCTGATCCTCCAGCACAAACTGGAATCCGCCGAATTGCCCCAAGCCCTGAATAGCCGGCGGATTGAACGGGATCACCAGCGCTTCCGGTATGCTCATCAGCGGGCCGCGCAGCCGGTTTAGCACGGAAGCCGCCGTGTGCTCGCTGCCTTCTCGTTCTCGGAACGGCTTCAGCGGAACGAATACAATCGCGCGATTCGGCGCGGAGCCGGAGAAGCTGAATCCTCCCACCGAAAAGACTCCCTCTACCTCGGGAATGTTCGCGGCAGCGGCCTCTACTTTGCGCATCGCCTCCAGCGTGTACTCCAGGGAAGCGCCTTGCGGGGCCTGCACGATTACGATCAGGTAGCCTTCGTCGTCCTCGGGAATGAACGACCGCGGAACTTTTTGGTACAGCCAGTACGCGCCACCCAGAGCCACCAGAAAGGCCGCAAACGCCGCATATCTCCAGCCGCCATGGAGCACGCGCCGTACGGACGTTTCATACATGCGCGTGCCACCCGCGACCACTCTGTTGAACGCGCGGAAAAAGCGTCCTTGCGCTCGCTCGCGGTGATGGCCCAGGAAGACAGCGGAAAGTGCCGGAGTCAGTGTCAGTGCGTTGAATGCGGAAATGGCCACGGAAAAGGCAATGGTCAGCGCGAATTGGCGGAACAGGATGCCCGTGGTCCCTGGGAAAAGCGCAACCGGCACAAACACCGCCACCAATACGAGCGAGGTAGCCACAACCGCGCCGGCTACCTCCTTCATGGCCACCGAGGCGGCGTTGTGCGGCTCGGTGATGCCTTCAACAATGTGCCGTTCCACGTTTTCAATCACGACAATCGCGTCGTCCACCACCAACCCGGTCGCCAGCGTGATGCCGAACAGCGTCAACGTGTTGATCGAGAACCCGAAGGCCTTGATGAAAATGAAAGTCCCGACCAGAGATACCGGAATGGTAATCGCCGGGATAAACGTGCTGCGCCAGTCCTGCAAGAATAGGAAAATGACCGCGATCACCAGCGCGATGGCCTGCAACAAAGTGATCATCACGTCGCGAATGGATTCGCTCACCACATTCGTGGTGTCAAATGCGATCGCGTACTTTAGTCCTGGCGGAAAATTCTTGGATAGCTTCAGGAACTCGGCCTTAGCCGCTTTGTCCACGTCCAGAGCGTTGGCTCCGGGCAATTGCGTCACGCCCATGCCAACAGCTTCGTGCCCATCGAACCGCAGCCGCGAACTGTAATCTTCCGCTCCCAGTTCGGCGCGGCCCACATCTTTCACGCGCACCAGCGTTCCGTCCGTGCCGGTCTTCAGCACGATGTTCTCGAATTCCGAGGCTTCCGTCAGCCGCCCGATCGCGCGCACACTGATTTGATATGTCTGGCCCGTGGGCGTCGGTGGTTGCCCGATCTGCCCGGCGGCCACCTGCACGTTCTGCTCTTGCAGCGCCGCGAGAATATTCGTCGCAGTCAGCCCGCGTTGCGCCATTTTTGATGGGTCGAGCCACAGCCGCATGGCGTACTTGCGCTCGCCAAAGATCAGAGCGTCGGCAACGCCCGGCACGCGCTTGATGGCGTCGCGAACGTACACGTCCATGTAGTTGCTGAGGAACAGGCTGTCGTATTGACCGTTTTCGGTGTACACACCGGCGCCAAACACGAACCCGCTCGCCTGCTTATTGACGAAAATTCCCGTGTTCTTGACCTCGTTCGGCAAGCGCCCCAGCGCCTGGTTCACGCGGTTCTGCACGTCTACCGAAGCCAGATCGACGTCTCGCGTGATATCGAAAGTAACGGTAATCGCGCTGGACCCGTCGTTTCCGCTCGTTGACGTCATGTACTTCATTCCTTGAACACCGTTGATCGCTTGTTCGAGAGGAATGGTGACTGCGGACTCTACGGTTTGCGCGTTCGCGCCGATGTAAAAGCTGCTAACAGTCACCTGGGGAGGCGCGAGGTTTGGGAATTGCGCTACAGGCAGCGTCGGAATAGAGATCGCGCCACCCAAAATTATCAGCAGCGCGCAAACCGTCGCAAACACCGGCCGTTGAATGAAAAAATCAACCAAGTTCAGCTCCGCTATCGCTCATGCCTGTTTTAGGCTCGAGGCTTTTCGTGGATCTCGTCTATGCGATTTCTGCTACCTGCGGCAATCGCAAATTTACTTCCCGCCGGTCTGCTGCGCCTGCGGCGTTTGCTCCATCACCGGCATACCGTCCTGCAAAAACTGCAATCCCGAAGTAATAATGTGGTCACCCGGCTTGAGTCCATCGAGCACCACATAATCGTTGCCCAGCGTGTCGCCCACTTTCAGAAGCTTCTGCCGCGCCACCGTGTTGTTGCCGTCCTTGACGGCCAAGAACGCAAAGAATTGTCCGCTGATGCGCGTCACCGCGAGAATCGGGATGACCGTTCCCTCATGGGTGGACCACACTACTTGCGCGCGCAATTGCTCCGCCACGCGCAGCCCCCGCGGATTCTCCAACATCGACTTCGCCAGCACGGTCTGCGTCTCTGTATCCACCTGCGGCGAGAGGAAAGTGATCCGCGTTTCCGCAACTTTGTTTCCGGCGTCATCCGTCAGATGCACCGGCAACCCTAGCTTGAGATTCCGGGCGCGGTCCGCGGGCACATAGATGTATGCCTCCAGCGGTCCCGGCTCGTCGACCGTAGTCAGCAGCGTTGTCACACCGACGCGGTCTCCAGCGCGCACAGGGATGTCACCCACAACGCCACCCATCGGCGCCGCCACCCGGTAGTAGCGCAACTCCGCCTGCTGCTGGTTCACTTGCTCAGTTAGAGCTTTTAGTTGCGCCACCGCCGCATCGTAGGCGGTCTGCGCATTGTCTACCTCCGCCTTCGGTACCACTCCGGCGGCGTATAGCTTGCGCTGGCGGTCCAATTGGATCTCCGCGTACCGGAGGTTTGCGTCCTGCGCCGCCTTCGCCGCTTCCTGGCTGCTCACCGCCGCCTGCTGCTTCAGAGGATCAATCTGAAGCAGCGGCGTGCCGGCGGTGACACGATCGCCGGACTTCACGAAAATCTTCGTGATATAGCCTTCCACCTGTGGGTTTATGTTCGCGGAATGCCGCGACTTTAGAACGGAGAGATATTCGGTAGTTTCGGGGACGGTTTGGGCCTGCGCAATCTTCACCTGGACGGGCATCGCCTGCGGCGCGCCACTCGCCTTGGGGTCGCCAGCCGAAGTCTTCCCGCAGCCTGCCATCACGCACAACCCCGCGGCCACTGCCAGTGTCACGGCACACAACCTAAGTGGCCTGTTGTCAAGGACATGAGAACTAGACATATGCGCGTGAGGCTCCTGAGGAGTGCCAAATGTTTATGACACGATATATCTTATATGAAAGAACGCAACACCCGTCCCTTGATTAGACGTTTGACAGACAATTGCGTTACTTCTCCAACCGCCGTCCCGCGAAATACAAGTCTTTAGTCCGCGCAAGCCGGCTTTAGAATCCGGTATGAGAATGCCGACTCTAAAAAGGGGTCGTTTTTAGTCCCACAGACGCCGGGGCAAGCTGCCCAGTGAACTCAGTACAAATCGCGGGTATCGATCGTTTTTCCCGACAATCCCATCTGCAGCACTTCCAACCGGTCGTGGCGGTCAAACACTTTGCCGGGCAACAAGCGCTTCGTGAATACCCGCAAGCCGCCAAAGGCAATTCCCAGCACCACGGCCGCAACCATGAAAATGCCGGTGCCGAAGAAGATGCGATACAGAACCAAAGCCCATGAAGGATCGGTGGCCGTCTGGCTCGGCTCGTTCCAGGTCACCTGGGTGTGATACGTCACCGCGTTCCGTAAAGTATCGGCATACGTCGGCGAACTTGGCGTGATCACCATCGACAACAGCGACCCTGTGCGCTCGATCTTGATGCCAGCACTCTTTGCGCTTTCCGCGAGCGCCGTCTCCAGGTGCCGCGAATGCAATTCCGCTAGCTGTGGCGTGGGATAATCTATCAGAAGCAGCACGCCCGCATCGCGTCCGTGACGATACTGCGCGAGCATGACTTCCGCGCCGGAAGCGAAACCAACCGCGCTAGTTAGGCCGGCGATTTCGGGCTTGCCCACGGACTCCGCCGCGTCTCTCAGCCCCAACGGGCCCAGGGCATATCGTTGCGTAGCATTCACCAAATCGTCCTTCGGCAGATACTCGCGAATCGGCGGCAGTGGCGTCTTGTCCGAGTGCGCCGCAATCATCGACGTCAATTCCTGCAAATCCTTTGTAGGCACGTTCCTGGGCTGGTCCACGCCAACGACGACGTCCCCCGACAGAATGAGCAGGCCCTTGTCGTCTACCGCAGTGAATCTCCCCACTGTGGACGGCGTCATCCCGGGGCGCAGAAGGGATGTGTAGACCTCATACGCGCTGCTTGGGTCGCGGTACTTGCCGGCCCAGATCGTGGCGCTCTGTTTGCCGGAGGTGAACTGGCACTGGCGGAATTCGCGCTCGCCGTCCTCTTGCGATACGGCGGGGCGCTGCGCATTCCCGTCGCAGCCGCTGCTGTGCCAGCTTCCGAACGCGTCAGGCAAGACCTGCTGCCCCTCAGAACTGTTTTTCTGCGAAGAAGGACTTTGCTGGGCGGAGATGTTCTTGGCGCTCAGGAGAGCGGCAAGAAGAACGGAAAGGAACTGCAAACGGTGAAAACGCATCCCTGCGACCTTTTAATTCGACACCAATAGATTAACGTTGGTTCCGCGATTGTTCAACTGAGGCGCTTGCGGAGGTCGGAGCAGAGGATTTTCCCGGGACGTTCAGCGTCATGCTGTTCAGGCTCTGCAGGTAGTTTGCCACGCCTTGGTACAAACCCTCCGCAACGCGCTGGCGATGGTCGGGATTTTTCAAAAGCCGTTCGTCGGCCGGATTGCTGAGGAACGAAATCTCGGTGAGGATCGAGGGCATATCCGCGCCCACGAGAACCACGAAGGGCGCTTTGCGCACGCCGCGGTCTTTTACCGTCTTGTTCAGCTTCTGGATGCGTTTGGCCAGCGACTCCTGAATATCCGCGGCGAACTCACGCGATTCGTCGATCTTTTCGCTGCGCGCGATCTTCTTCACGATGTCTTCCAGGTCGTGAATGCTTTCCTGCGCGGTCGCGTTCTCGCGCGCGGCCACTTCCATCGCGTCTGGCGAGCCCTTGAGGTTCAAATAGTACGTTTCGATGCCGCGCGCCGCGTGGTCATGGCTGGAGTTTGCGTGTATGGAAATGAAGAGGTCGGCTTTCGATTCATTGGCGACATGCGTTCGCTCTTCCAGCGGAATGAACGTGTCGTCCGAGCGTGTGTACACCACTTCCGCACCGGGTAAGCGCTGATGAATGATTTTGCCGAGCCGCAGCGCCACGTCGAGGCAAATATCTTTTTCCATCAAGCCCGTAGGCCCGATCGTTCCCGTATCGTGTCCACCATGACCGGCGTCGATCACGATGCGACCGATCTTGAGCCCCAGCGTCCGCGTCAACGTGGACTGACCGTCCCGCGTCGGTAGCGCGGCACTGGCCGGCTGAATCAGGTCCGGCCTGTCCGCCGCGGCGGGCTTCGGGCCGACCGATTTCGCGCCTTTCGCGCGGGATTTGCCGGCACCCGGAGCCATCAGACTCGTGTTGCGCGGCGCGGGAAGCGGGGAACTGGCTGCCGAAGCCCCGGATACTGCTGGACCCGACGCACCTGAACCCGACGAAATCGATCCGCTAACTGCACCGCCGTCGGCCGGTGCGGGAGGTCCGAATGGTTCAACTCTCGTCGCCGCCGTCGAGACCGCTTGCACGCCCGCTCGTTCATCGCGCGCGGCAGCGGAGTTGACGCTTGGCTCTTCGATTGGAGCTTGCGGCGCGTTGCGCTTTGCTTTTGCCGCGCGCACAGCAGGCCCGCGCGTATTGGGATACAAATCGATCACCAGTTGCGGCGGATTTGTCAGCAGGGAAGCGGTGTAGTCCTTCACGCCGTTGATGTTCAAAACGACGCGGACCACTCCCGCCTGGTTCTGCGCCACGCGCACCGCGGAAAGCAAATCGCCTTCGACATGAATATTCTGCCGGGCCAGTTCCGGAGTCAGGCGCGCCGTATGCAAATCGAAGAAAATGCGATCCGGATTGCGAATCCGCGCTGAGTCGTACTGCACCAGATCCTCGAGATCAATGGTCACGCGCGTGGAATCCGGCGAAGCGGTAGTGCCGATGCGGCGCAAGCGCGGCACCTTGCCGGAATTCGCCGCTGCGTAGACAGGAACTGCGTCCGCGGGAACTTTCCGCGCGGATTCCGCGGCTTCGGCGGTCTTCTCCGCGGCTTTGCCCGTATCCGAAGCAGAAGCTTCTTTCTTTGGCGCAGCCGCTTCTTCGCCGCTGCGCAGTAGCGCGATTTCCGCAAGCGATTCCTGCACTTCACGCTTTCGCCCCGAGCGCGGGTATTTCTTCAGGAATTCCTCAAATGTTTTCGACGCTCCCGCCGCGTCTCCAAGCTGATCTTTTTGTAGCTTCGCCATACGCAGCATCGCGTCTTGACCGTAATGGCTCGTGGGATAGTCGTGAACAAGGAATTTGTAGGTATCCACCGCAACCTGATAGTAGCTGCGGCCGAAACGATCGCCCATTTCGGAATAAAGCTCCGCCACCGCCAGCAGCGCGTCGGGTACTTCGTTGGCGTGCGGAGTAATCAGGTAGACGCGGCGATAGCTGGAGACGACCTGCTTGTAGTCGGAAAGGACGCGCTTGTCGATTGGTTTGCTGTTCAGTTCGGCGCGCAAGTCTTCCGCGCGGGCAAACTGAGCGGAAGCCGCCGCGCGGCGATCGGCGTTGTTACTCGCTTCCGATCCTTCGCCGGCTAGGGAAGTTTGGGCACAGGACAAGGCGAGAGCGAGTACAAGGAAAACCGGCGAAACGCGGGCGAATAGCTTCTGCAAAAAATTTTGGCCTGCCAACATCCCCGCCTTACGCGCCCTGCTACTGTGGAGCGCTCCCGCAGCCCTTACCCCATTACGCAATTCTGAAAAACCAGAAGCTTCACTCGTTTGTAAAAATGATTCGCCCGCTCGGATCGGGTTCCTTGCGGATTGCGCGCGGATTGGTCCACAAATTTTCCATGCGTCCCGAGCCTGGGCGGAAATAAGCATTCTGTACTTTCTGCACGTAGTCGCGCGTTTCGCGAAATGCCGGAACACCGTGCGCGCGGTCCACAGCGCCCTCTCCAGCATTGTACGCCGCCAACGCCAAGTCCAGATTGCCATTGTAGCGTTGTAGCAACGTCTTAAGATATCGAACCCCGGCGTCGACATTCTGTTGCGGGCTGAAAGCGTCGTTCACGCCAAAGCGCACCGCCGTGGTCGGAATCAACTGCATCAGGCCGAGAGCGCCCTTGCGAGACTTTGCGGTTGCGTTCCATCCGGATTCTGTCTCGATCACCGCGCGAACCAGCGCAGGATCGATGTGGTGGCGTTCCGCGGCTTCCTGCACGAGCCTTTCGGCGCCGTCGCGGTCGATGCTCATGGCCGGACGGCTTCGCCCCGCAAAAGAAGATTCCGCGGGCAAGTAGATGGTTGCGTTGGACTTTGCGGTCCCAAACTTTGCCGCACCGAACTTTGTCCCACCGAACTTCGCCGGCGCAAATTTGCTTGGCGGCGGATCGGAGTTAACAAAGAACTGGCGGCCGCTGCTGTCGTCCATAACTTTAGCGATTTGAGCGTTTGCGGGCTGGAGACAGAGGGTCAGCGTTGCCAAACAGATGCTAGCCGGGATTGCCGTGCGTCTGCGCATCGGTGCTGGGAAGGTACAAATTCGTACCTGTGGATATCGTGTTGCAAAGCGCCTGGCGAGCCGACCAAACTGTCTCGCCTTAGACACAACTCCAAGCGCAACGGGATTATAGCAATGGCTCGAGCAGCGAGGGAATAGACTGCAAGGCACTTTTTAGGGCGGATGTGTCTTTTCCGCCAGCCTCGGCTAAATCGGGCCTTCCGCCGCCGGAACCGCCTACTTGTTTGGCCAGTTGCTGTATCAGCTTGCCGGCGTGGACTTTAGAGGTCAAATCCTTGGTAACTCCTGCAATTAGAGCGACTTTGCCGTCTTCTGGCATGCCCAGGGCGACTACGCCGGAGCCTAGCTTTTGGCGCAGGGAATCGACTAGCTGGCGGAGGCCTTCGCGGTCGACATTGGAGACCTCGGCGGCTATTACCTTGACCCCCTTGACCATCTGGACCCGGGAGGTTAGGTCATCCAATTGCCCCAAGGCGCCCTTGCGCTTTTGGGCTTCCAGCTCTTTTTCGAGCTGCTTAGAGGTTTCCGACAGCTTTTCCACAGTAGCTAACACGGCGTCCTCGCCTACGTTAAGTTTGCTGGCGATTTGGTTCAGGAGTTGGGCGCGCTGCTGGTAGTGCTCCAAGGCGCCGATCCCAGTTACGGCTTCGATTCGGCGGACGCCCGCGGCCACGGATTGCTCGCTGACGATTTTCAGCACGCCGATATCGCCGACGCGATGGACGTGTGTGCCGCCGCAGAGCTCCTTGCTGTAGAAGCCGCGCGGGGCGCGCGCGTCGGGCATGGTCACCACGCGAACATTGCTCTCGGGATATTTGTCGCCGAAGAAGGCGAGGGCGCCGGAAGCAAGGGCGTCTTCGAGCGAGCTGACGTTGGTTTCGATCTGGCAGTTGTAGCGGATTTCGTCGTTGACCTGCTGCTCGATATCGCGCAGCTCTTCGGCATCGACGTGCGCGAAGTGCGAAAAATCGAAGCGCAGCCGGTCGGGCGCGTTGAGTGAGCCGGCCTGCTTGACGTGCGTGCCCAGGATGTTGCGAAGAGCAGCGTGCACCAGGTGCGTGCCGGAATGGTTGCGCATGACGCGGGCGCGGCGCTCGGCATCGGCCTGCACGGTGACGCGGTCGCCGACGCGCAGTGTGTCTTTCGCGGTGACGCGATGCGCGACGAGGCGCGCAACAGGGTAGTACGCGCCTGTGACCTCGGCGACGACCTGCGAACCGGACGGATCGTAGAACGCTCCGGTATCGGCCACCTGGCCACCGGATTCGGCGTAGATGACGGTGCGGTCGAGCACGACTTCGCCGGATTCGCCGGCCTTTAGTTCGGCGACGGATCCATTCTTCATGATGATCGCGCCGATTCGCGCGTCCTTCGCACTCGAAGCAAAATAAAAGTCCGGCTCCGTCTGATGCGTCTCCGCGATCTTCGCGTAAGCCGGATTCGCACCTTCCTTCGCTGCGCCACCCTTCCACGATGCTCGTGCCCGCGTCCGCTGCTCTTCCATCGCTTGCTCAAATTCGTTGCGATCTAGGCCAAAACCCTGATCGCGCAGAGCGTCCTGAATAAAATCTAGCGGTAGCCCATAAGTATCGTAGAGCTTGAAAGCCTCTGCTCCCGGAAAATTGGGACGGTGCTTAGCTGTATTCCGAACGTACTGAACGAGGTCAGGAGCGAATTGCGGACCTAGGAGATCGGTAGCGCCCGCAAGCAACTCGTTATCGGATTTTGCAAACAAAACATTCTCGGTTTTGTATTTCTTAACATCAGCGTCTAACTTAATTTTTCCCTCTTCTTCTAGCCTCTCCACATACGCCTCTATATCTTTAAGTGGTAGTCGGCGAATGTCAGCTACGCGCTCTTCAAGTTTCCGCAATCCAACATCGAGCGTGTGGGTAAATCTCTTTTCTTCCGCAATCACCACCTGAACGATTTGATCCACCTCATTATCAAGCTCGGGGTAGGCACCCTTCATGAGGTCACGAACGGCATAAACCATCTCAAATAGGAAAGGCTCGGTCCTGTTCCAAATTCGACCGTGGTAAATCGCGCGGCGCATGATCTTTCGTAAGACATAGCCTCGGCCTTCATTGCTCGGGACGACGCCGTCAGCGATCAGAAACGTAGTCGCGCGCGAATGGTCGGCGATTATCCTTAGCGATGCATCGGAATCCGGGCGAAATCCAGGCGTGACTGAAATAAGCCGACCCGCGCGCTCAATCAGCGGGCGGAACAAATCCGTGTCGTAGTTGGAGACGACGCCTTGAAGGACGGATGCGACGCGCTCCAGGCCCATGCCGGTGTCGATCGATGGCCTCGGCAGGGGCGTAAGCTTCCCGCTCTGGTCGCGGTTGAATTGCATGAAGACTAAATTCCAGATTTCTACGTAGCGGCCGCAGTCGCAGGGGAATTGGCAGTCGGTGTGGCCCTGCTCGGAGGCTTGGGGGCCCATGTCGTAGTGAATTTCGCTGCAGGGGCCGCATGGGCCGGTATCGCCCATGGCCCAGAAATTTTCCTTCAAGCCCGGGATGGGGACGATACGGTCCGCCGGCACGTTCTCGGCGAGCCAGAACTTGCTCGCTTCTTCGTCAACGCCAAGCGTCGTGCCCGCCCCGGCGGGTGAACCCGGAGCAACTTCCGCGCCGCCAAAAATCGTGACGTAGAGCTTGTCTTTCGGAATCGCAAACCATTCGGGCGAAGTAATCAGCTCCCATGCGTACGGGATGGCCTTTTCCTTGAAGTAGTCGCCGAAAGAAAAATTACCGAGCATCTCGAAAAAAGTGTGGTGGCGCTTGGTGAAGCCGACGTTTTCGAGGTCGTTGTGCTTGCCGCCGGCGCGCACGCATTTTTGCGCTGTGGTGGCCTTGTCGTAGTCGCGCTTTTCCAGGCCGAGGAATACGTCCTTGAACTGGTTCATCCCGGCGTTGGTGAAGAGCAGGGTGGGATCGCCGTGGGGCACGAGCGAGGAACTGCGCACGCGGCGATGTCCTTTGCCTTCAAAGAAGCGCAGGAAGGTCTCGCGAATCTCGTTACCGCTCCAAAACTTTGGCTGTGGTTGCGTGACGCTCACGTTGTCCTCGGGTGGTTTTCGATTATCGCAGAGGGCGGGAGGGAGCGCCAATATGAGGGCTGCCGACGGCTGGACATCGCAAGCCGCACACTCTTCGAGTTGTGGTTGAAGGACTGAGCGTCGCGAGGGGTACCACCCCCTGTTAACATCAAAAGAGTGCGGAAGCTATTGGAAATAGAAGGGATAACGGAGCGCCGTTGCGCAAAAGAGTGTGCAATCGTATGAAAATGCTGGGGTTGCAGGGATGTAATAAGAGGGAAAGGAGTTAAGCGATCCGTTCTGGCTAACATAACGGATGATAAGGCAGATGGGCGCATTTGTCAATGGTAAAGTTAGCTTGGGGTTATGTTGGCGTACGGCGGCACAGCCAAAAGTCGCTGTGCCACATTTAGGCGGCACTGGCTTCGCGGGGCATATACGGTTGTGCCGTCGGCGGTTAGCGCCGCGTGGCAGCCGTCTCGAGCTGAAAATAGTTTGGCCTGCAAGCCGGTTGGCGGATTGCAGGCCGAGAACTGGTGCGGCGGTGGCTTCTACGATGGAATCGCCGAACCGAAGTCTTGGGACATAAGCGAATGTCCACGGCGAGACCGGTGGATGGGTCGCGACGTCTCAGGCGCGCTCTCCTGAGGTAACCTCGCGTTCATAGTAGGGATGAGGATACTCACGCGTATGTGCCTTCCGTCACATGTCGTTGTGACGGTGACCCAAAACCGTTCCAAAACGGGAATCGAATGCGCCGCGTTGTGAGTTTAAGCGGCGGGGCGCTGGGAGTGCAGCGTCAGGACCTGCTGGGCTACTTGCTTTACGTTGGGGACGCCGCAGAGGGCGACCTTTACTTGCGAGGTCATGTTGTTGCTGCGGGTGATGGCGTTGGTGAGGATGACGATGTCGCCGGAGCCGTCGGGGCGCTCGCGATGCTCGACGCCGAGGATGTCGGCGGGAGTGTACGACTTTACGGAACGGCTGTTTCCGCCGGTGATTACCATGACGCGCTGGTTGGTGACGGCGTAGACGGTGCTGCGACCCTTGAGATAAGCCCAGAGCGGCGCGAGGACAATTCCGAGACCGATGAGCAGGAACGGCAAGCCGAAGAGCGGAAACACGGTGAAGGATTTTGTGAAGGCATTGCTCGAGGATTTGTTCATCGAGGTTGTGGCATGGAATGCGGTGTTCATCCAGAACAGAGCGAAGCCAGCGAAAGGAATGCCGAAGATGGCGGCGGGAAGGGCGCTGATAGCGGAGCGGCTGGGGTCTGCAGTGCCGGTCCAGCAGAGACTTTCGCCGGATTGGAGTTCGGATTGAGCGCGGAGCTGGGCGTCGCCGGGGTTCATTGGGGTGCCTCCTGCATCAATTTTAGGTGGCGGCGGCGATGAGGGTTGTCAACAAAACGTCTGCGTGTTCAAAGGACTACTGAACTAACGGGCAGAGAACAGAGGCAAAGGCAAGATTTAACACAGAGGACACAAGGCGGGCGCCGAGAACACCGAGAACATTGAAAAGAAGTCGCTGGCACAGCCAAAATTCGCTGTGCCACGTCGGAGGACTAGCGGTTTGCGGCGCTTACCGCTACGCCCAATTCTTTTAGCTTCGCACGGGCTTTGCGCTCTTCGTCGGTGCCGGGGTAACGCTTCACGACTTCGCGGAGTTCGCGGACTCCGGAGGTTTTTTGGCCGAGTTCGATGAGGGCCATGCCTTTGCGGAGGCGGGCGGGAGCAAGCTTAAAGCTCTTGGGATAATTGTTGAGGACTTTGTCGAATTCATTCACGGCCTGATCGTAATTCTTCTGGGAGTAGGCGATTTCGCCCAGATAGAACTGCGCGTTGGAGGCGAGGTCGGTATCGCCGTAATACTTGAGGTAGTCCTGGAATTCCTGGCGGGCAAGATCGTATTTGCCGCTGGTGATGTCGCGGAGTCCATTGGAGTAGAGCGTGTCGGCTGAAGGAGCAGGGCCACTTGCGCTGGCGGGCGCCATGGTGCCGCCTGCCGGGGGCTGAGAGCTCAATCCGGCGCCGGGATTCGATACGCCACTGGACGGCGCGGTACCACCGCCGCCGGAGACTTTCGCGTCGAGACTTTGCACGGTGTTCTGCAGATCGACTAATTGCTGGTTCAACTTGCCTAAGCGGGACTTGATTTCCTCGAGATTGTCCGAGAGTCCCTGAACTTGCGTGGACATGGTGTCCAGACGCGCGCCGGAATTAGCCTGAACGTCCTGCATGGATTTTTGCAGCGCGCTCATGGTGCCGTTGAGTTTGCCGACGGTGTCGCCGGATTGCTCGACGAGCGTTTTCATTACGGTGTGATCCTGCGTCATTTGCGTGGACAGATCTTTTTGTCCTTGCAGCAGGGAAGTGACGTCGCGCTGGAGTTCGATGAGTTCGCGGGCGACGGCTTCGGCAGGGCGCGGACCGACAAGGCTGCCGCCGAGGGCCCCGGCAAGAACGGCGGCGCTGAAAATCGCAATATTGCGTACACGCATGAAAAATCCTCCTAATGTCCGGTGACCAACTGCTGGGCCGGAATCCCCAACGCTTGCATGAGCTGACACAGGCCAGGTGAGAATACTTTTACAGAAGAACGCGGAACGGTCAATTCCGGTTTCCCTATAAAGATAGAAGTGTTGCCTGGGCCGGGAGTTGCTTGGCGGCGGGTGCCGATACGTGAAATCACAAAAAGTCAAAAACCGCAGGGCTCCGAAGACTCCGCCCTGCGCTACAGGGGGTGCTTACGCCTGGGCGTTTGGGGCGCAGCATTGCTGCGCCCCTACACGGAGGATAGCGGCTTGACCGAGTTTACTGGGCGCGGACGAAGTGGCCGCGGCGATTTTGCTGCCAGCAGGCTTCGTTGCTCTGCGCGCAGAAGGGCTTTTCTTTGCCGAAGCTGACGGTGCTGATGCGATCGGCGGAAAGGCCCAGTGAGACGAGATATTGCTTGACGGCGCCGGCGCGTCGATCACCGAGCGCTAGGTTGTATTCGGTGGAACCGCGCTCGTCGCAGTGGCCTTCGACGGTGACGCGAATCTGCGGGTAATTGCGCAGGAAGTCAGCGGTCTTGGCGAGCGCTCCGCGAGCGTCGGGACGAATGTCCGCTTTGTTGAAATCAAAGTAGGCGTCCTGGACTTCCTTCAGGAAGAGAGCATCCAGGTCCGGGGACGGAGCGGGCTCTTCGGGAGGCTTGGGGGCGCTGACGGTAACGCGCGCCGTCGAGTTTGCGGAGCCGCCGGGACCGCTGGCGGTGATCGTGTACGTTGTGGAATCGGCCGGCGTCACCTTTGTGGAGCCTTCGGCGGTGACAGTGCCGACCTCGGGCGCGATGGTGAGCTGCGTCGCGTTGGTGGAGGTCCAGCTCAGGGTGGAAGAGTCGCCCTTGCTAATGGAAGTTGGATCCGCGGAGAGCGTGACGGTCGGCTGAGGCTTAGGCTGCTCGACCGGAGCTGCCGGTGGCGGAGTTGTAGCAACAGGCTTCTTCTTGCAGCCAGCGGTAAAAACGGTGGCTACAAGACCTGCCACCAACAGAGCGCGGTACAACGGACGCGAGACCACAATCATTCCTATCCTCCTCAGAGCTACTTGAAATTTTCCCGAGTTCGACCCACCGAGGCGAATATCGTAACACCGGCAGGCTGGTTCCGGGCGATATCTCGTATCACGATATATTCTACATGCAACGACTCAAGACGCGAGCAAAAGTTCGATCGGAGCACCCAGAGCTTACACCTTGCAAACAGATTCGTTGAGAGCGAAAGGCCGCGGAAAAAGCCGCACGGCTACATGTGCGGGCCCGCGCCAGCGATTCGCCAATCGTCTGATGCAGCATGGCTATGCGTTGATTCATTATTTGGTGGACCAGTTGGGCGATTCGTTGTGCCCGTTCATGGTGAGCTGATGGGCCTGGGAGCCGTCGGCGAGCATGGTCCAGATCTGGCGCTGGCCGTTGCGCGTGGACTCGAAGACGATGTGGCGGCCGTCGGGCGCCCAACTGGGCCGCTCGTTTTTGCCGCTGTCGCGTGTGATCTGGCGGATATCACGGCTGGTGGGTTCCATGATGTAAATGTCGAAGTTGCCGTCGGGACGGCGCCAACTGAAGGCGACCATTTGCCCGTTGGGAGACCAGGCAGGATCGATTAGATAGCCCTTGTCAGGCAGAGCGAGTTCATTGGTGTTGGTGCCGTCCGCGTTCATCATGTAGAGCTTGGGAATACCACCGCGATCGCTGACGAATACGACGGACTGGCCGGTCTTGGGGTTCCACGCGGGCGAGGTGCTGGCGGCGTTGTAAAACGTGATGCGCTTGGGGCGGCCGCCATTGGCGTCAGCGACGTAGAGTTCGGGATTGCCGCCCATCGAAGAGGAAAACATGATTTGCGCGCCATCGGGAGACCACGCAGGGGCGCTGTTGGAGCCGCGGAAACGTGGGAAGGAGACGACTTTATTGGCGTCGACGGAGTACATGCAGATTTGCGGGCTGACCACGCGCGTGGGTCCGGCTTCAAAGCACGTAAAGGCTATGCGGGTGGCGTCCGGCGACCAGCGCGGCGTTAGCGAGATGGTGTGCAGGGAAGTGAGCGGATGCTGATTGGCTCCGTCGTAGTCCATCACCCAGATTTCTTTTGTGCCGGTGCGCGAGCTGACGAAGGCGATTTGCGTGGAGGCAATGCCGGGGGAACCGCCGGAGAGGCGGCTGATGATTTCGTCGGCGAACTGGTGCGCGAACTTGCGGACCTGCGCGTCGGTCGGCGTGCCGCGATAGACTTTGCCGACGACGGACTGCGTGGATGGGCTGCGGACGTCGTAGGCCCAGGCGGAGATTACGACTTCGCTGGAGGCTTCCGTGAGATTGCCGAAGGCGACCAGGTTGGCGTTGATTTGCGGCGTGGTCCAGTCGAGATTGTGGAGCTCGGAAGGAACCGTGGGCGCTTGCGTGGGATAAAAGCTGGGACTGACGAGGTCGAGGATGCCGCTGAATTGCAGGTCGTCGCGAACTACTTGCGTGAAGAGTTGCGAGTGAGATTTGGCGTTATCGGCGCGCGGCGCGAAATCGGCGACGGCCACGCGTGGCTTCTCGACGCCGAGGCCGGTGCCGGTGCGAAACCAATCCTCCTTTTGTGCGGCTGCCCGGCCCGCAAAAAGCAGCAAGCAGAACGTGAAAACACAAATAGAAATGCAGCGCGATCGTTGCACCATCACCTCCGGTCCCCCCTGACGCGGCTGTGCGGCCGGGCTATGCCAGCTCGTCGCGTCATTGTTCATCGTTCATCGTGTCATTGACAGATCGAAATCGAAAGTCACATTCACCGCTGAACCCGGATAGTCGGACGGTAGCGCCGGCATTGGCGAGGCGCTGAGCAGGGCGCGCTGGGCGGAAGTGTCCATCGAGTAGTTGCCGCTGGTTTGCGCGACGCTGATATTTTTCACCGTACCGTCGCGAGCGATCGTAAAAGTCATGGTGCAGTGTGCGACGCGGGCTGCGCGGACGGCGGGGTCAATGGTGGCTTGCTGCCAATTCGCACTAATCTTGCGGCGTACGGCATCGATGTACCAGCCATAACGCGATGCGAAGTCTCCGCCGCCTTGGCCCTGGACTGTTACGCCGGGAGCCGCGGCGCCAGCCACGTTGCTGGTGCCGGTCGGAAGATCCATCTTGCCGCCGTGTTGGGCGACCGCGTTGTCGGGAACAGGCGTCGGATTGTCGAATGTTTTCGAGGGATGCGCGATCTGTTTTGGCGGCTTTTCCTTCTTAAACTCTGGAATCTTGACTTCCGGTTTCGGCGGCTCGGGCGGTTTCGGTTGCGGTTGTGTTTTGTACAGGCTGTCCGTCGGGTCGAAAGTTTTGCTCTCGGTGACATCGGGTGGTTTTGGCATAGGCAGGCCGATGCTGCCAACGAGCTTCACGTTAACCTGGCCCTCGCTACCGCCACCTATATCCCCCCAGCGGTTGCCTTGAAAATGAAAGACGATGGAGACGATGACTGAGGCCGCAAGCGCGCCGTGCAGAATCAGGGAATAAATGAGGAAGCGGCGGAGACTGAGATCGTCTGCACTGGGGAAAGGCGGGTTGGCGGCGTCGGCGGTCATCTTATTGCGTGCTCATTGGGTGCGGGCCCGGTCGGTGATGGGCTCGGTGACGATGCTGATATTGCCGATGCCGGATTGGCGCAGCGTGTCCACCACGCTGGCGAAGATGCCGAAGGGGACTTTTTCGTCGCAGCGGAGGAAGACAGCGTCCTGCGGCTTTTTCAGCTGGGCCTTCACTTTGGCGCCGAGTTGGTGAATGTTGACGGGATCGTTGCCGAGATACACTTTTTGCGCTTTGTCGATCGAGACGACGAGGCGCTGTTCGGTGATTTCCTTGACGGAGTGCGTCTTGGGGACGTCGAGCTCGATACCGGACTGAAGGATGGGTGCAGTAATCATGAAGATGATCAGCAGCACCAGCACGATGTCGATGAACGGCACCATGTTGATCTCGGAGAGCGACGTTTGCGTAGATTTGCTGAGAGAAGGCATAAGTCACTATCTATTAAGCCAAAGAAACCGGCTCCTAGCTAAAGGTTTTTTCGATTTGGGCGGCGACTTCCAGGGTAAAGGTGTCGAGGCGCTGGGCTAAATCTTTTATGTTTTGGAGAAATTGATTGTAGAAGATGACCGCGGGGATGGCGGTGGCCAAACCGGCGGCGGTGGTCAGCAGCGCTTCGGAAATTCCTGGAGCGACGGCGCGGAGGCTGGCGGCGCCCGCGTTACCCAGACCCGAAAATGCGTCGATGATGCCCCAAACTGTGCCGAACAGTCCGACGAACGGCGCGACAGAGCCAGTAGTCGCGAGCCACGACATTCCTTTTTCGACGCGACGCACTTCTTCCGCGCTCGCCACTTGCATATTGGCGGTGACGGCTTGCAAGCTCTTCAATTTTGGCGGATGCGGATTGGTGGGCTGGCCGCCGACCTGGCTTTGCAGTTCGCGGTAGCCCGCGGCGTACACCGAGGCAAACGGCGAGCCGGCGGAAGCAAGCCCTTGCGGATTAGCAACACCGCGCGTGGCGCGGAAGATGCGCAAGAACTGATCGCTTTGCCGGCGAACGCGTCCGAATAGACCAAGCTTCTGAAGAATCATGGCCCAGGAAATAATGGAAAAAAGAAGAAGCAGAGCCAGAACACCGCGCGCGACCCAACCGGTGTTGGCGAGAATGCCTCCCAAATCGATCAGAAAAATACTAGCAATCAGAAAAATACGTCATCCCCTCACTTATGACAAAATTTTCCCCGACTTCAGCACCGTAGCACACGCCTTGCGGGGAATCAAAGAAAAGTACCGGAAAAGTGTTGTCGCTTTGACGGCGCTGCGGCCCGTTCCGCAACCTCGATCAGGTTGAAATC
>Ga0137418_10000501_pt1 | contig 35074 bp, 28 predicted proteins | sample CZODoug3_1_2_16f_FD_122242 | JGI IMG/M metagenome (GOLD analysis project Ga0137418, IMG submission 122242) | Vadose zone soil fungal communities from Angelo Coast Range Reserve, California, USA - CZODoug3_1_2_16fungal (Hybrid Assembly) | ecosystem: Environmental > Terrestrial > Soil > Vadose... | reverse complement strand
CGAGCACGCGGCGAGCGCGAACGCCGCCGCGACCGGCAAGGCTCCCAGACGACTCATCCCTCGAGATGGTAGTATCCGCCACGAGCGTCCTGGGAGGATTGCACGATGGCGGAACGGCAGAAATCGGCACGGAAACAGCTCGAGCGCCGCGAGTTTCTCCAGAAGGGTGCGCTCGCGGGCGCGGCCGCGATTGTCGGAGGCGGCGCCGAGCTGACGGCCCTGCCAGCCGACGCAGCGGCCCAGACAGCCCCTCCCGCCCTGCCCGCCTCACCCGCCCCCGTCGTCCCAACCACTCCAATCATGACCGCGGCCGGCGAGGCGATCGGCCCCGGCGAGGCGCAGGTCATCGGCGACAACCAGCGCAGCGGGTCGGACTTCATGGTGGACGTGCTGAAGTCGCTCGGCTTCGAGTACGTCGCGGCCAACCCCGGCTCGAGCTTCCGCGGTCTCCACGAATCGATCATCAACCACGGCGGCAACAGGGCGCCGGAGCTGATCACGTGCATGCACGAGGAGTCGGCGGTCGCGATGGCGCACGGCTACTTCAAGGCCGAAGGCAAGCCGATGCTCGTCGCCGCGCACGGCACGGTGGGGCTGCAGCACGCGTCGATGGCGCTCTACAACGCGTGGTGCGACCGCGTGCCGGTCTACATGGTGATCGGCAACTACAACGACGCCGCGGTGCGCCGGCCGGCCGAGTGGTATCACGGCGTCCAGGATGCGGCGTTGATGGTGCGCGACTTCACCAAGTGGGACGACACGCCCTGGTCGCTGACGCATTTCGCGGAATCCGCGGTGCGCGCCTACAACGTCGCGGTGACGCCGCCGATGGCGCCGGTCCTCCTCGTGCTCGACGGCATCCTGCAGGAGCAGGGCGTCGACGCCGGGAAGCTCCCGGCCATTCCGAAGACGCCCGTCCCGAGCGCGCCACAGGGCGATACCGCCTCGGTCGAGCAGGCCGCACGCATGCTCGTCGCCGCCGAGAACCCCGTGCTCGTCGTCGATCGGCTCGCGAGGACGCCGAACGGCATGAAGCTGCTCGTCGAGCTCGCGGAGCTCGTCGGCGCTGGGGTCGTCGATGCGACGAGCCGGATGAACTTTCCCACGCGCCATCCGCTCAACCAGAGCATGCGCGCCGCCGCCGCAGTCGGTGACGCCGACCTCATCGTCGGCCTCGAGGTGGCCGACTTCTGGGCGAGCGTCAACACGCTGCGCGATCAGCTCCACCGGTCGACCGAGCCCCGGACGAAACCGGGCGCGAAGATGATCACGATCACCACCGGCGATCTGTACGTCCGCGCCAACTACCAGGACTTCCGGCGGCTGCAGGACGTGGACCTGGCGATCGCCGCCGACGGCGAAGCGACGCTGCCGTCGCTCATCGAGGCCGTCAAGCGTCTCGCGTCAAGCGACCGCAGGCGGGTCTTCCAGGAGCGCGCGACCAAGCTCGCGGACCTGAGCCGCGTCGCCGCGGACCGCGCGCGTGTCAACGCCAGCTTCGCGTGGAACGCGAGCCCCGTCAGCACCGCGAGGCTCTCCGCGGAGCTGTGGGCGCAGATCAAGAACGAAGACTGGTCGCTCGTCTCGAGCTACTACACCAGCGATCTCGGCGGCTGGCCGCGGCGGTTGTGGAACTTCGACAAGCCGTATCAGTGGCTCGGCCACGCCGGCGGCGGAGGCATCGGCTACGGCGCGCCCGCCTCGGTTGGCGGCGCGCTGGCGAACAAGAAGCACGGACGCCTCTCCGTCGCGATCCAGACGGACGGCGACCTGATGTACGCGCCGGGCGTGCTCTGGACCGCCGCGCATCACCGAATCCCGCTCCTGAGCGTGATGAACAACAACCGCGCGTACCACATGGAACTGATGCACGTGCAGCGCATGTGCAACGCGCGGAACCGGAGCGTCGATCGCGGCGCCATCGGCAGCCAGATCATCGACCCGAACATCGACTACGCGAAGATGGCCGTGAGCATGGGGGTCTACGCGGAAGGTCCCATCGACAACCCCGCCGATCTCGGCCCAGCCCTCAAGCGGGCCATTGCCGTCGTCAAGCGCGGCGAGCCAGCGCTCGTGGATGTCGTCACGCAGGTGCGATAGGGAGGCGGATATGCGCTTCAGCGGAGGCGTGTGGCTCGTGATTGCGATCGTCGTTGCGCTGATGATCAACGTCGCGGCGCAGATTCGTCCGACGCCGCAGGCACCGCCTCGGAGAACCGCGCCGCCTCCGCGGACCGCGCCGCCGCCGAAGCGCGAAGCTCCGGAGCCGGCCGAGCCGAAGCCGGCCCCGGCACCGGCCCCCGTTCAAGCGAAGGCCGCAGCCGACGCGGCCCCGACTGACGCCGGCGCGGCGCTCTACCGGAAGAACGGCTGCTACGAGTGCCACGTCAACGATGCGCAGGGCGGGCCGCAGGGTCCGCGGCTCGGCCCGAACCCGATTCCGTTTCAACGGTTTGCGGCCTACGTGAGGAACCCGTCCGGCGACATGCCGCCGTTCACCGCGAAGGTGATCTCCGATCAGGATCTGCAGAGCATCTACGCGTTCCTGCAGTCGCGGCCGACGCCGCCGCCGGTGAGAGAAATTCCGCTGCTTGCCCCGTAGGCGGACCTGAAGGTCCGCCGCTACGTCTATCTGAGGTCCGCCTCTACGTCCTTTGCCCCTACCGGGTCGAGCCCATCACCTCGAGCAACGCGGACGCGACGGCTTCCGGCTTCTCTCTCGGCACGAAATGCCCGGCGCCGGGCACCACGCGGCGCGCCACCCGTGACGTGAACACCGCGCGCTCAGCGGGCGAGTCCGCGGGCGGCGGCCCACCGACGCCATCATCGGCACCGTACAGAACAATCGACGGAACGTCGATCTTCGGACGCATCGCGAGGCGCCGCTCGACTTCCGCGAACCGCGGTTCGCCGGGCGCGCCCAGGTTGCGATGGCGATAGGAGTGAATGACACAGTCCACGAAGTCGGGATTGTCGAACGACGGCGCCGTGCGATTGTAGACGTCGTCCGTGAAATGCCAGGTCGGTGACCACAGCTCCCAGAGCAGCTTGCACAGCGGACGACGGTTGGCCGCGAGCCCGAGACGACCGCGCTCCGTCTGGAAATACCACTGGTACCAGAGCGCGCGCTCCCGCTCCGGTGCGAGCGGCTGCGGCGCGCCGATCGTGTCCTGGATGGTGTAGCCGCCAATCAGCACGGCAGCGCGCACGCGGTCCGGATGCAGCGCCGCCGCGATGCACGCGGCGCGATTGCCCCAGTCGAAGCCGGCAACCGCGAACCGCTGCACACCAAGCGCGTCGGCGAAGTCGATCAGGTCCTGGCCGATGGCCGCCTGTTCGGCCATCCGCGGTGAGCCGGCATCCCTGAGCCGCGTGGCGCCGTGCCCTCGAAGGTAAGGAACGACCACGCGGTAGCCGTTGTCCACGAGGGGCGGCACGACGCCGTCCCACGCCCGCACGTCGTCCGGGAAGCCGTGCAGCAGAAAGATCGGAAAACCCTGCGGACTGCCGCTCTCCTCGAATCCAATCCGCAGCACCGGCGTGTCGATGCTGCGCACTCGCGCGGTATTGGCGGGCGCGCCCTGTTGTTGTGCGCCAACCGCGAGCACGCGACGACCGCTCGCGAGGACGCCCATTGCCAGGGCGGATTTCAGCAACGCTCTACGACTTTGCATCGCGAAAACGGGCCGACCTGAAGGTCGGCCCCTACGGCACATCGCGTCACCGGGCCGACCTGAAGGTCGGCCTCTACGTCCAGACCCGGGAAGATCAAAAGAGATCTCCGTGCCTCCGTGGCTCGTGATCAGCGAACAGCGGCGGTCTGCAATCGGCTGCCCGGCGCCGGCGGCATCGGCCGCGACGAGACGTACGCCGTGATGTTGACGAAGTCTTCGTTGGTCAGCTTCGCGACGACCGGCTTCATCAGACCGCTCCACTCGCCGTGTCGGCTGCCCACCTGGATGTCGTACATCTGACGCGCCAGGTAGCTCGGCGAACGGCCGGCGATGCCCGGCACCGGACCGAGGCCCCGCAGGTCCGTCCCGTGACAGATCGTGCACGCGACCGTCTTGCCGTTGCCTCCGGTCGTCACGAGCGCTTCGCCCTTCTTGACGCTGCCCGGCGGCACGTACGCGATGAAGCCGGAGCGCGGGTTGCGCAGCGGCTCCGTCTGCTCGTCGTCCTCGGGGGTCTCGATGATGCGCATGCCGATCGGCTCCATGCCGCCGCCAGGCGCCTTGAAGAAAATCGATCCCTCGGCGTCGGTCTTCGGCACCATGCGCGCCTCGACGACGCGCACCCACTGTGTCCAGGGAACCGAGGCGAAGTACTCGGCCGCGTCGCGCATCTCTTCCGGCGTCATGTTCTTCGCGAAGGCAATCATCTGGTTGACGTTCACCTTGCGCGGGTCGCCCGGCTTCCGCAGCCCGTTCTTGAAGTCGTCGAGCGTCTGCAGGATGTAGGCGACCGGCAGGCCGGCGACGCCGCCGTTGCTCGACCGGCCCTTGCCGTTCGGATAGTGGCAATAGGAGCACGAGCGCACCATCGGCTGGCGGCCGACCGCCACGATGGAGGGCATCACGGGATGGTCCTCCGGAAACCAGTCCGCGGGACCTCGAAGATCGGCAATCTGGGCGACGGTGAAGCCGCGCGTCGTCCCTGGGATGTGGTGCACCGACGTCGTGTCTTCCGGCGGCGCGGGAGGACGAGCCGCGCCGGGCGGCGGCGGCGGCGTGATGGCGTACGCCCAGGCGGGATAACCCGGGCCCGACGGCGCGGCAGCCGGCGGCGCTTCGCCGCCGCGCTGCGCGGCAGCGCTCACGGCGGCAACGACGAGAAGTATGGCAAGACACAAGATGCGTTTCATTTGCCTCTCCTGCTGACGCCCTGCGTCAGCGTCTGGACCTTGTAGACCGCGCCCGACCCGACCATGTAGAGCGTCTTCCGGCCGGGCCCGGCAAACGCCACGTTCTGCGGCTTGCGCAGCATGAACTGCTCGCCGCCCCAGATGGCGGGAATCACGCCGAGCAGATCGCCCTTCGGGCTGAACACCTCGACGCCGACGTTGGTCGCGACGTACACGCGGCCGTCGTTGTCGACCGCGACGCCGTCCGCGCCGTTGTCCTCGGCGAGCAGCGGATCCTTGCTGTCTTTCTGCGTGATGCTCTTGTACTTCGCGAAGTTGCGGCGATTGGTGACCGTGCCGTCGGCCTGGACGTCGAACGCGAGCAGGTACTCGCCGTCCTTGTTGTTGGCATAGAGCGTCCGCTCGTCGGGACTGAGCTGCACGCCGTTGGGATTCGGAATGCCCTCGGCGACCTTCACGACGGGTCCACCACCCGCGGGCAGGTAATACACGCCGTGCCCGTCGGTGAAGTACACGGCATCGCGCGAGCTCACGACCAGGTCGTTGAGGCGGTCGAATGGCTTACCGTCGACCTTGTCGGCGAGCGTGGTCACCGCGTTCGGGGGGTACAGCACACCGACACGTTCGTCGTTCGGCTTCCGCTCGACCGCGATGAGCCGGCCGTGCGAGTCCCATCCAAGGCCGTTGGCGCCGTTCGACACCTCGACCAGCGTCGAGATCTTTCCCGACAGATCGACGTGCGTGATGCTGTTGGTGTTCGTGAAGATCAGGCTCCCGTCGGGCATCGTCACCGGCCCTTCGGTCCGCGCGACGGTGCCCACCAGCTCGATCTTCGTCCCTTGCGCGATGACGCCGGGAATGGCCGGCGCGGCAATCTCGGCCGGCGGCGGCGGCGCGTTGCCACGCCCGCGCTGCGCAGAGACCGTCGCTGCCGCGAGCATCAGGCAGCACGAGCCGGCGAGCACGCGTCTCACTATCTGTCGCATATCTTCGCTGCTCCTGGAGACGGTCCTGAACGCAGGCCGATGATAGCCGATACCTGCGGTGGCGTTTTTACTGGCCCACGTAATTCAAGCCAAGCGTCTTTCCGTTCGGCAGCAGTACGGAGATGACGCGTCCTACGGGCTGCCCGCTCTTGACCGGTTCGAGCGTCACGGTGACCTGATCTCCCGCCTTGAACGTCCGCTTGCTCCAGCCTCGCTCGACCATGTCGGCGGCGTTGCTGGTCTCGACTACCCAGTTGACGACCTTGCCGCTTTGATCCTTGACGTCGAACTTCAGCCAGCAATGCGGGTTGGCCCAATCCCACTCGGTGACCGTTCCGGCCAGTTCCAGTCTCTTGCCCGCGTCAAAGGCGGCATTGCCATGATGGGCAAACACGGGAGTCGACACCACCACACCGGCCAGCAGCACCCACAGGAAGGTCTTCATGCGCGTCTCCTCCTACTTCTTGACGATACCGCTCGCCGGATCGCCGAAATCCTTGCTGTACGACTCCATGTCGGACGGCGCGCAGAGCATTTCGATGACATCGTAATCGTCCGATTGCAGTTTCATCGGGAACTTGTCCATGGCGACCCACGGCCTGGTGAAGAATTTTGGATCCTCGATGGTGACCGTGATCTCCATAAGATTCGAATTGACCCGGTGGAATCGTTCCTCGACCTTCATCTGATCGCTCATCGGCCGGCCGGTCTCGTCCAGCCAGACCCGTGGCTCTCCGAGGAGGCCGACCGTGTTGACCACAAACGTCGTGTCGTCCACCCATTTGCCGACGGAATAACCGTACCAGCGGTCGTCCGGGAGCTCTTTGGGGAAATCGCGTCCGTCGGTCCAGATGACGCGGTACCGCTTGTCGTACTGGTAGAGGATGACGACCTTCTTCGGATTCTGAAAAATCTGCGTGTGACGCAGTTGATACAGATCGGCACGCGGGAAGCCCAGCGGATCGCAGTGATTGCGGGGATCGTTGCTCAGCGAGGGGGGCACGTTGCGGTAGCCGTAGAGCGCCTTGTGGCTGTCATAGGCCGCTTTGCCCGCAGGCGTGAACGGCGGCTCGTGCACACCGTCGCTGGGCATGGAAACAGGACCATTGGCCTGAATGCCAGCACCAGGGCCGTTTGCCGGTTCCCAGGTACCCGACAGATCGCGAATCGGCGCGGGTCCCGGGGCCTTTCCTCCGGGAAGCGGGTTCTTGATCGGGTTCCCCCAGCCATCAACCACCGTCAAGTCCGCGGTGGACTGAACGCCGCGTCCACCACCGCCACCTGGCGCCTGCCCGCCGCCCTGACCCTGCCGGCCGGCCCCTCTGCCTCCCTGAGCGAGCCCAACAGCTGAAGCCAGTAATATCGCCGCCAGTATCAGGTGCCATCGCTTCATAGTGCCGAAGTCTACAACCATCGCCGGTTTGAAATCACGCGGGGATCCGTGCTGAAATCGCCCGGCATGAAACGGGGCGCAATTGGCGTAGCGATGAATGTGTGCGCAGCGCTGGCGTTATGCGTGGCGGGGGTCGCAACTCAATCCCCGCCTTCGCCCGCCGACGGAGTCGTGCTGGCGGAGCAATACTTCAAGAACGTCCAGGCGCTGCGGGGTATACCGGTTGACGAGTTCATGGACACGATGGGCATGTTTGCCGCTGCCACGGGAATGAACTGCGTCGATTGCCACGTGTCGGACGCGGGCGGCGACTGGGCGAAATACGCCACTGACACCGGCTTCAAACAAACCACCCGCAGGATGGTTGCCATGGTGAATACCCTCAACGAGGGCTCCTTTGGCGGACGCCAGCGGGTCACCTGCTTCACGTGCCATCGCGGTTTGCGAGCTCCCGCCACGCTGCCCAGCCTCGATCTGCAATATGGCGATCCGCCGCCGGTGGACCCCGACCAAATTACGCGATCCACCCCGGGCGCACCGACGCCCGATCAGATTCTGGACACGTATCTGCAGGCCCTCGGCGGCGCGCAGCGAGTGGCTGGTATCACCAGCATCACCGGCACAGGGTCCTACCGCGCCTATGACGATTTCGAATTGTCCCCGCTCGACCTCTACGCAAAGGCCCCCGATCAACGCACAACCATCCAGCATTCGCCATACGGGGATATGACCATCACGTTCGACGGCAAGAACGCCTGGATGGCGGCGCCAAGGGATATTCGGCCTTTTCCGGTCGTTCAGTACAGCGGAGGAAACCGGGACGGCGCGCACGTCGATGCCATTCTGGAGTTTCCCGGACGTCTCAAACAGGCGCTCACCAATTGGAGAGTCGGCCCGGAGAGCTCGGTGGACGATCAGGATGTGCAAATCGTTCAGGCCACCACGCCGAGTGGTTTTCTGGTGAAACTGTATTTCGACACCAAGACCGGCCTTCTGCTGCGTTCGGTGCGATATTCGGATTCGCCAGTGGGCAGAGTGCCGGTGCGCGTCGACTATTCGGACTATCGGGCGGTTTCCGGTGTCAAGGTCCCGTTCAAGCGCGTGGCCACATGGACCGATGGCCGGACCGTTTTTCAGCTGGATTCTGTGCAAGTGAATACGGCAGTGGATGCGTCCAGGTTCGCAAAGCCCAAGCCGCCGACGCCGCCGAAACGCTGAGAGCGACGAGCGTCGGCGCTTTGACCGCTCGTTCCCCCGGGCATATACTCTTGCGGCCCTGGTTGAACCGGGTCAACCCCATCGTTTCGATGTGTATTCGTCTCTAGCAGACTCGGCAGAGACGGGGAAACTCGCGACCCCGGCCTTTCGAGTTCAGATTGGAGCGAGGTCTATGAAAAGGCTGTTTCAGGCGAGTGTGCTGCTGTTGGTTCTCCTTGCAGGTTCAACTCCCTTGCTCGCGCACCACGGGAATGCGTCGTACGAGAACAAGATGGTCACCATCAAGGGGAAAGTCACACAGTGGCTGTGGACGAATCCGCATTCGTTCCTGATGGTCGACGTGACCGATGAGAACGGTAAAGTCGTGCACTGGATCTGCGAAAACAACGCGCCATCCACGCTCGTCAATTTTGGCTTCACCGCCAAGACGTTCAAGGCCGGGGATGAAGTGACGGTCGTGATGTCAGCGGTGGCGAAGAGCGGCACGCCTGCCGGGCGTATCACCAGGGTCATCCTCGCCGACGGCTACGTCATGAATTCCGAGGTGAGATAGTGCCACGGCGTTTTGTTGCCTCGGCGATTGCAATTGCGGCTGTGACGCTCTTACCCGTTACGAACGCCCAAACACCTGCCGGTGCACAGGGCGGACAGGGGAGAGGCGGTCAAGCGGGTGGCCGAGGGCGCGCCGCAGCGGTGCCTGCTCCGAACGGACAGAACGAGAACATACACGTCGATGGTTGGAACAAGAAGCAAGAGTCCCTGGAGGCAACTGGAAAGAAGGCAGGACCTGCTCCGGCTCGTGACCTGTCGGGGATTTGGGAGCCAGCGCCGCGGTATCGCGATGGCGTGTTTGCGAGCGGGCCAAGGGACATGCCCTCAGATCCGGCGCATGAGGCCACGATGCCGTACACGCCACTCGGAAAGCAGACGATGGCGTCCCATAAAGCGGGGTTTGGCGTCAACATCGCTCCGATTGCGGAGATCAACGATCCGTTTGACACCTGTGACCCGATTGGCTTCCCGCGCATAGTCCTCTTCAACCTGAGAGCCGTCCAGATCGTTCAAACCCCGAAACAGGTCCTGATGCTCTATCAGAATACGAGGACGTTCCGCACCATCTGGACGGACGGGCGGGAGATCCCCAAGGAGATTACCGAGCCGCGATGGTTCGGCTATTCAGTGGGCAAGTGGACGGACCCGACGACGCTGGTGGTCACCACCACCGGATTCGATGAGAGCACCTGGATCGACAATGTCGGCCGGCCGCACAGTGACCAACTGGTGGTGGAGGAAACCTATCATCGCGCCGACGAGTTCAATATCGACCTCACCGTAAAGATCACCGACCCGGTGATGTATACACAACCGTGGTACCCGCTCAAAAATTTCCGCCTGGGAATGAATTCGCCGGACTTTGATATTCGAGAGATGATCTGCTCGGTGTCACAACAGGCGCTGTTCAACCAGTTGTTGAAAGCCACGACGGACCCGGCCCCGGACAAGAAATAGGCCCTCGCATCTCCGCGCGAAGGCGGGCAGGTCCGCCTAAAAATCGTACTTGATTCCAAACTGCATGATCCGCGGCGCGCCGGCCTGCGTCGTGATGCGGCCGAAGGTCCCCGCGTTGAAATTCACCAGCGGATCGCCCCAGTTGAAGTGGTTCAGCAGGTTGAACGATTCGAGGCGCAGCTCCAGCCTGCGCGTGCCGGACGTCGCCAGCAGCTTCGAGAGCGCAAGGTCGATGTTCCAGTACGCCGGACCAACCACCGCGTTGCGCGGCAGGTCGCCGAGCGTCCCGGCCACCGGCTGCGCGAACGCCGCGGCGTTGAACCACGTGGTCAGCGTCTTCTGGTAGAAGTCGTCGCTCACCTGGTTCGGCCGCTGCTGGTTGTTGCCGGTTGCGCCGATGCCGGTCAACGCGATATCGCGTCCGGTGATGATGTTCAAGCGATTGCCGGATCGTGCGCTCACGATTCCGGACGCTCGCCAGTGCGAGACCAGCGCGCGTAATACGCCGCTGCCGACGTCGGGCGTCTCGTACCCGAGCGTGACGGTCGACAGGTGCCGCCGATCCTGATCGCAGTACCCCGAATCAAACGACGGGTCGTCCGGCTTGAGATACCCGGCGCTCTGCTGATTGAACGTCGCCGCCGTCGGAGTGCCCCTGCAGACGGAGAGGGTGTAGTTGCCGTTGACCGTCAGGCCGCTGCCCGCGCGGCGCACCGCCGCGAATTTCACCCCCTTGTAGTTCTGATATCCGATGTCGGTGTTCTCGTCGAGCGCGCCGATCAACGCCGCCTCTCTCGGATTGATCTGGTTCAGCGCGCGGCGCTGATTCAGGTTGGCCGTGGTCGAGCAGATGGGATAGGCGACGCCGTTGATCGTGCAGGGGCCGAGGCCCATGTAGACGCCCGGGTTCAGCGCCCTCTGTGCCCAGAGTCGATCCGAGTGGCTGCCGAGATACGCCACCGAGATCCCCCAGTCCGTGCCGAACTGCTGCTCGACCATCGCGTTCCACGACTGGATCCGCGGCGAGTTGATGCCCCGATCCATCGTCCCGAAGGTGCCGAACGGCACATACGAGGTATTGGCGTTGGTGACGATCGGATGCGGGTCGTTGCCCTGGTACGGATCGTCGAAGGGAACCGACGTCAGCAGCGAGCGATTCCCGAACGGCGGCGCGTTGGCGTCGATGTTGTGGTACTCGCCCGACATGAAATCGTACGCCATCGCATACGACGAACGGACCGCGAGCCGGCCGTCGCCGTGGACGTCCCATGCGACGCCGCCGCGCGGCGACAGGTTCCACCACTGTTTGCTCATCCCCGTCTTCGCGTTCTTCGGAAACCCCTCGTCGCCCGCGTAGAGCAACCCCGCCGGCGCGTTGAAGAACACTTTGCTCTTCACGCCCTTCAGGAAGTTGTCCATGTTGAACACGGAGATGACGCCGTTTCGTACGTTCTGGCCGAAATACGGCTCCCAGCGGACGCCGCCGTTGACCGTGACGCGGCTCGAGACCCGCCACGAATCCTGCCCGTAGAAACCGGTATAGACGTTGTCGACCGGCAGCTTGCCGAGACCACCGTGCTCCACGCTGGTCAGACGGCCGGTGAGGAAATCCGCCAGCCCGAGACTCGTCGTGGAACCGTCGAAGATCCAGTTGCCGTTGGCGCGCGACGTCGACGTGTAATCGCCCGTCCAGTACTGCAGGTTGCCGCCGAAGCCGAACTGATGGTTGCCGCGCACCATCGTCAGGTCGTCAGCCAGCTGGTACGTGTCGTTGAGGAAGAGCGCCTTCGTGTTCGCGCCGGTGTACAGCCTGAACCCGCCCGTGATCGTCAGCGACATGTAGCCAGGCAGGTAGCTGTAGAGGTTGGCGCCGATGTCTCGCGGCGAGAAGAACGTCGTCTGGTAGTTGTCCACCCTGGCCCTGTTCGCCGCGACGCGCACCGCATTGACGACCGACGAATTGAACACCGTCGTTTCACCGACCGTCAGCGAGTGAACCATGTCCTGGATGCCCGGGAAGTCGGTCTTGAGGAGGTTGTCCGACCCGCCCGCGTAGCCGGGAGGCACGATGATCTGCGTTCCCATGTAGCGGCCGAAGAGCGAGTGCTTCGTGCTCATCTGGTAATCGATCCTGACCAGCGGCTGACGCTCGTCGCGATCGCCCTTGACGCCGAAGTTGATGAGTCCGCACGGATCCGTCGTCGTCGGCAGCTTCTTCGCGATGTTCATCGCCGCGGGGCTGAACGTCGACGGGTTCACCTGGTTGTTGACGAACGGCGCCCTCAGCGTGACCTGACGTCCGGCGTTGCACGCCGGCGACGCAAAGGCCGTGAAGTCGCCGGCCAGCATCGCCGCAGTCGGCACGAACTCGATGTTCGACGAGGGGCGCTGACGGAGCACCGTCCCCTGGTAGCCGGCGAAGAAGAACAGCTTGTCCTTGACGATCGGCCCGCCGAGCGTGCCGCCGAACTGGCTGCGCTTGAGCCCGTCGTCCTGCGGTGTGCCGTCGGGTCCCTTGGCCGCAAACGGGCTGATCGCGTTGAACCGGTGCTCGCGGAGGAACTCGAACGCGTTGCCCGAGAAGCGGTTGGTGCCGGACTTCGTGATCGCGTTCACCGCCGCGCCGGAATGAACGCCGTTCTGCGCCGAGAGGCCGCTCGTGGCGATGCGGAATTCCTGCAGCGCGTCGGGAAACGGCAGCGGGAGGTTCGCGTTCTGCTGCGGGTTGTTGTGCGTGGCGCCGTCGAGCGTGTAGCCGACGCCTGTCGGCAACCCGCCTGCGACCGAGATGTTCACGCCGCCCGGGAAGCCCCGGGCGCTGACCGCGGCCGTCTGCACCGCGGCACCCGAGATCACGAGGAGGTCCGTCACCTGACGGCCCTGGAGCGGCAGTTCCACGATCCGCTCCTGCTCGACGACGTTGCTGATGCCCGCGCTGCGGACGTCCACCAGCGGCGCGGCCGCTTCGACCGTGACCGACTCCTCGACGGCGCCGAGGGCGAGCGTCGCGTTGATCGTCGGCGTCGCGCCGACCTGCAGGACGATGCCGGTCTGGACGTAGCTGCGGAAACCCTGGAGCGACACTTCCAGCCGGTAGGGACCGGTGGGGAGGCTGGACAGCAGATACGCGCCGTTGGAGTCGGTGACCGACGTCCGGACGAGGCCGGTGGCCGTCTGCGTCACCGTGACGGTGGCGCCCGGCAGCACCGCGCCGCTTTCGTCGGCGACGCGGCCGTTCAGTTCGGCGGTGGACAGCTGCGCCCACGCGGGGACAGCGGAAAGAACGAGGATCGACGCGAACGTGCAGAAAACCCGTACGACTCGGACCATGGCTGACTCCCGTCGCTGCCGGTACGCCGCTGATTTGTGGGGTACGCCGCCGATTCTACCCTGACACCTTCAACCTGAAACCTGCTGAAACCTGATACCTGATACCTGATACCTGTTACCTCATACCTTCCAGGTGCCAGCTAGTCCCACTGGTGTTCCACGCCGTCGCCGCGCGCCTTGTCGCCGTGCATTGGCGTGACGAAGCCGAGCAGGCATCCCGGAGAGCTGTCGCGCAGCAGGTGGCAGCGCGCCTTGATCCTGTCGCCCACCTTCACGTCTTCCTTGGTGACGCCGTTCCGAAGAATCGCCTGCGGACCGGCCGCCTCGAGCGCCCAGGTGACCGCCTCGCCGCCCTTCGGATCCTTGACCTCGATGTAGACCCACGAATGCGGCAGCAGATAGTGGACCTCCGTGACGGTTCCTTCCATCTCCGTCCACTTCGTCACCTCGTACGCGTTGTGCGAGTGGTGCGCCCACGCGGGCAGGGCCACGGCGACGACGCCGATGGCCGCGAGACCGAGCAGCTTCTTCATATCTACCGTCCTTGCGCAGCCTGTCCCTGCCCGCCCTGGTTCCCCTGGTTGGCGAGCGGCGGCTTGGGATAGCCGTTCGAATACATCATCAGCCCGGAGTACTGGTACCGAACCGCCTTGTAGTTCTCGTCGAGCATCCGCAGCGAGATCTGGAACCAGTTGGCAGCCGGCGCGTTCTTCGGCACCGTGGCCTCCACGATGTACAGGCGGTTCTCGTACATGTGGATCGCCGCGTAGGTCCGCGACTCGTCGGGGTTGACGACGTGCACCTCGTGTCCCTCGATGACGTCCACGTTGTAGTGCGCCAGGTGTGTCACCTTCGTCGCGCGCTCGATGATGTTCCACGTCGCCCACATCATCGCCCCGCGGATGTCCTTCACGGTCTCGTCCTGGCACGCGTCGCCGATGAGATCGTGGCGCTGCTGCTGCGACAGGCCCGGCTTGTCCGCGCCCGCGTCGTGCACGCACTGCGTGTTGCGGGTCGTGTGCATCTTCGGCACGCCGCGGTAGTCGACGACGGTGACCTTGTAGTGATTGCGGCCCTGGTCGGCCGTGTAGACGCGCGCCGGGAGCGGCGCCAGCCGGTACTCGTCGGGGTAGGTGGTCTCCTCGACCTTCGGCTGCGCCGGCATGTTGATGCTGAAGTAATCGAGCTTGCTGACGTAGTCGAACGGCTCCTGCGCGCCCGCGGAAACCGATGTCAGCAGGAGGAGCGCGGGAACAATCAGAGTCAAACGCATCATGTCCTCCGTCAATTCGTCGACGTCAAGCGTCCCTGCGCCGCGAGCCGGGCCCGCGCGCACTCGAGCACGATGTCCATGTAGCGGTCGGCCTTGCTCTTCGCCAGCAGCAGCGGGTGCGTCCCCGACGGGTACCTGTCGCGGATGCTCTCCATCAGCATCAGGCTGTTCATCAGGATGTCCGGGTGGCTGCCGAAGAACGTCTCGACGTTCGCCTTCTTCAATTCGTCGTCGAAGACGTGCTTGAAGGCGTCGAGCGAGGCCTGGTTCGGCATCTGCGTGCCGCTCATGATCGCCACGTTGTGCGTCCGGCCGCCGAACTTCGCCGGCACGATCATGCCGATGGTCCCCGGCGTGTGGCCGGGCAGCCGGATCAGCGTCACGGTGGTGTCGCCGAGCGTCAGCTTCTGGCCGTCCATCACGTCCATGTCCGGCGTCAGGCCGGGAGCGGCGCCGCCGCGCCCGCCGCGCTGAATGGCCGCCCAGTCGGGCATCGCGGCCAGGACCTTCGCGCCGTACTTCTTCTGCAGGTACGAGGCGCCGCCGAAGTGGTCCGCGTGGCCGTGCCCGATCAGGATGTACTTGATCTGCGCGGGATCGAAGCCGGCTTTCTGCATCTCGGGCTCGATCACGTCCATCGCGTCGGCGCTGCTGTTCAGCGTGTCGAACAGGATGATGCCGGCGCTCGTCGGCACCACCCATGCGCCGACGTCGTTGAAGCCGATGTAGGTGAGGTTGTCGAACAGCTTGATCGGCCCTTCCTGGACGGTCGGCAGCCGCGGCAGCCCCTGCGCCTGCCGCGCCAGCGCGACGCGCTGCGGGCCGGTCGCGGTGCAGAACCACTTCGCGGTGTCGGCCATGTCGGAGCCGCCGATCTTCGTCGCGGCCGCGACGTGCGCCTGCGCGTCCTTCGAGCTCGCGAACTGCTCGGCCGTCGGGAACGTCTCCTCCGCGGGCGCGCCGCCGGCGCGGCCGCCGCGCCCCTGTCCCTGTCCGGCCTGGTCCTGCGCGGCCATCGGCGCCTGCCCCGCGGCGACAGCAAACGCCATCGCGATGATTCCTGCGAACGTTTTCTTCACGTGATCTCCCGGATCTGGCGGGTCCGAAAGGTCCCGCCCTCCACGACTGGCGGGGCCAAAAGGACCCGCCCTCCACTACTTCCCGGTCGGATCCATCGACGCCAGGTACGCGGAAATCGCGAGGATGTCGGCGTCGGTCAGGTTCATCACGGCCGGCGTCATCAGCTTCGACGTCATGCCGTTGCGGCTGCCGTCCTTGAACAGGTACAGCTCGCGCGCGAGGTAGATGGGATGCTGCCCCGCGATGCGCGGCGCCGCGATGCCCGTCCGGCCGATGCTCGCCTGCCCGTTGAGGCCGGGGCCGTGGCACGTGCCGCACGCGACCGTCTTCTTGTTGTCGCCCGTCTCGACGAGCACCTTGCCGCGCTCGAGCGTGCCAGGCGGAACGTAGGAGACGAACTTCGTGTTCGGGTCGCGCAGCCGCGCGAGCTGCATGTCCTCGGGGACCGTGATGATCCGGTTGCCGGTCGGCTCGGTGCCGCCCGCCGGATCCACGAACCGCATGCGCCCCTGCGCGACGATCGTCTTCGGGGCGGTGTCGGCCTCGACGATGCGGTTGTTCTTCCGCGGCTTGAGCGAGGCGAACCAGGCGACCACTTCGTCGATCTCGGCGTCAGAGAGCTCCTTCGTGATGCCGTTCATGCGCGCGATGTCGATGCGCATGCCGCTCTTGAAGTCCATCATCTGCTGCTTGATGTACGACGCGGGCATCCCGGCGAGATCCGCCGATTCGGGATGGCCGATGCCCGACATCAGGTGGCACGAGCCGCACGCGAGCGCGCCGGCGTGCCCTTTCGTCACGATCGACGGTGCGGGTGGATGGTCGTTGGGCATCCAGTCCGGCGGCGCGAGCAGGTTGTCGATCTCCTCGGGCGTGTAGGTCTTGTCGCTGCCGGCGAGCTTCTTCGGGCCGGGCGCCGCCGGCAGGGATCCCTGCTGCACCGGGAACGCCCACGCCGGCTCTTTCGGAGGCGGCGTCCGCAGCTGCTCGGGATTCACCGACTGCTGCGCCGAGAACACACCGGCGGTTGCCAGCATCAATACGCCAACGAACGCGAATCTACGCATCGAACCTCTCTCCATGTGGCGGGCGGTAAAGGCCCGCCCTACGAACGACGAACCCGCGAACCTCGAACCTCGAACCTCGAACCGCCGGTGCTAGACCTGGGCGGTCTGATTCCCCGTTCGCTGGGCGAGCGCGGCCTTCACGCGCTCCGGCGTGAACGGCACTTCGCGGATGCGAACGCCCGTCGCGTCGAAGATCGCGTTGCCGACCGCCGCCGCGACGATCGTGATCGCCGTCTCGCCGGCGCCCATCGCTTCCGAGTCGGGACGATCGATCAGCACGCTCTCGATCGCCGGCACGTTCGACCCGACGTAGAGCGTCTTGTACGTCGCCCAGTCGACCGACGTGATCTTCTGGTCGTCCCACGTCACCTCTTCCCCGAGCGCGCGGGACAGCCCCTGCAGCGCGCCGCCTTCGAGCTGGTTGCGGAGCCCGTCGGGACTCGACACCGGGCCGACGTCCTGCGCGACGACGATCCGCTTCGTGCGGACCGCGCCGGTGTCCTGGTTGACGTCGACCTCCGCGACGAGCGCGACGTACCCGTTGTCGCCCTCGTAGAGCACGCACGCCATGCCGCGTCCGCTGGCGACGCCGCTGCGTGGATTGCCAGCCTTGGGCGACGGCCGCGCGTCCCAGTTGGCCTGCTTCGCCGCGTCGGTGATGACGTCCTTCAGCCGCGGATCGCTCAGGTGCCGCAGGCGGAACTGCACGGGATCCGCTTTCACCTGCGCGGCGACCTCGTCCATGAAGCACTCCTGCGCGAATGCGTTCTGCAGGCGCGCGGGTGACCGCAGCGGACCGGTGAGGAACGGCGAGGGAACCGTGTGCGTGAGCACGCGCTCGCTCGCCACCGTGCCCGTGCCGTTGTTCTTCCCGCCGACACGCCCCGTGACGTACGCGGGCACGGCGTTGTTGCCGTTGTCGAAGTTCTGCGGATCCGGCGCCTGCGCGCGCGCCTGAACCGCCTGCGGCGCAAAACCAAGCAGCAGGCCGGACGCCACGTTGCCCGGCGCGTTGTTGCCGGGACGGTTGCCGAGCGAGGCGGACCACGTCTCGTAATCCCACGCGACGATGTTGCCGCCGGCGTCGAGGCCGACCTGCTGATCGACCACGAATGGCAGCCCGTAATTCTCGCCCCACACCATCTCGTCCTTGCGCGTCAGCTGCACCCGCACCGGCTTGCCGACGGCCTGCGACAGGACCGCCGCGTCGTACGCGACGGCGTCGGACCCGTTGAGGCCGTAGCAGCCCGAGCCGCGCACATAAATCACGCGGACGTTCTGCGGCTGCAGCCCGAGCACCATCGCGGTCGTGCCCCGCAGCGGATAGACCGCCTGCGTGGACGACCAGACCGTCGCGTTCGATCCCTTGACGTCCGCGACGGCGCACGAGCTGCCGAGCGAGCCGTGCATCTGGTACGGATGCAGGTAGGTGGCCTTCACGCGTGTCGCCGCGCCCTGCAGCTTCGCCTCGACGTCCTTCGAGTTCACCTGGAGCGCGTCGCGGCGCCCGGGGTGATTGCGCAGATAGCCATAGAAGTCCCGCTGACTCGGAAGGGCGGGCCCGGGCGTCCAGGTGACCTTCAGCTTCTCCGCCGCCTGGATCGCCTGCCATGGCTTGTCGGCGACGACGCCGACGAGGTTCTTCTTGACGACCACCTTGACGTTGCCCGGCATGCCGGCAACGGAGCTTTCATCGACGTTCGCCAGCGTCGCGCCGATCGACGGCGGACGAACCATGCGGCCGTGGGCCATCCCCGGCACGCGCACGTTCTGCACGTGCTCGAACCGGCCGGTCGCCAGCGCGGGCATCTCGACGCGCGGCACCGAGCGGCCGAGGACCGTCCAGTTCTGGACCGGCTTCCGCTTCGCGTCCTTCTTGATCGCCATGTCGAAGCGCTTGCCGCCGATCAGCTCGCCGTAGCTGATCTTCTTCGTCGCGTCCGACTTGTGCGTGACCACGCCGTCGACGACGGTCAGGTCGTTCGCGGAGGCGCCAAGCCGGCTGGCCGCCATCGCGACGAGCGATTCGCGCGCGGTCGCGCACGCCTGCGCGAGGTTCTCGTGGTTGAAGTTCACCGGATGACACTGGCTCCCAGATGAGGTCCCCTGGTCCGGCGTCATCGCGGTATCGCACTCGACGAGCCGGATACGGCTCATCGGAACCGACAGCTCCTCGGCCGCCAGCTGATACTGCACCGTGTACGTGCCCTGGCCCATGTCGGCGCGTCCGGTGTAGACGACCACGTTGCCGTCGGCGCCGATCGCAATCCACGAGTCGAGCGCCTGCGGCGTGTTGCCGCCCTGCGCCAGCATCTTCTCCGGCGCGATGCCGAGCGTGTCGGCGAGCTCCGCGACGCTGAACGCGACGACGAGCGCGCCGGATCCCTTCAGGAACTGGCGGCGTGAGAAGCCGTGCTCGCGCAGCGCGGCGACAGCGGCTTCGGTCAGGTGCATCTGTTCCTCGTGTCGTGCCCTGTTCTTCATCACGCACGCTCCGTTGAGTACTTCTTGATGGCGCGCATCATGCGGGTGGTGCTGAAGCACCGGCACAGCACGGTCGACATCGCCTGGTGAACCTGCTCGTCGGTCGGCTTCGGATTCTGATCGAGGAACGCCTTGGCGGTGAGGATCACGCCGTTGAGGCAGAAGCCGCACTGCGCGGCCTGTTCGTCGATGAAGGCTTTCTGGATGGGATGCGGCTTCTCGGGCGTGCCGAGCCCTTCGAGCGTCGTGATCGTGGCGCCGTTGACGGTGCTGACCGGCGTCCGGCAGCTGCGCACCGCGCGCCCGTTGACGATGGCGGTGCAGGAGCCGCACTGGCCCAGCCCGCAGCCGAACTTCGGCCCTTTCAGGGCCAGATCGTCGCTCAGGACGTACAGCAGCGGGGTCGTCGGGTCGACGTCCACCGTATGGGACTGCCCGTTCACTTTGAGGGTGATGACACTCATTCTGGAGACTCCAAAAGGATGCGAAAGTCTCCCACAAATGGCGCCTTTGGTGCCAGACCAGCAGGCAGTCGGCAGCGGGCAGCCGGCAGTCGGATCCCGGATCCCGGATTCCGGATCCCGGCGGAAAACCCCGCTAAAAGTCGATGGTGCCGGCGAAGCTGCCGAAGACCGGCAGGCCGGGCGTGAGGAATCCGATCGCGTCGATGTCGCCGCTTCCGGTCGCGTCGGCGAACTGCCCGGTGCCGCCGTCGAGCTCGTAGGTGCCGTGAATGATCAGGTTGCCGGCCGCATCGAACTCCCCGAGCGTCGTGTAGACGCCGAAGAGCAGGTCGCCGTTGGCGGCGGTCATCATGAACGACCCGATGACCGCGACGCCGTTGGGATTGACGCAGAAGTTCGCGAACTCCTCGCTTGCCCACGTGAACCGCCCCACGTGGGTGCCGGTCCCGGTCGCGGTCTCGTTGTTCTGGAAGACGCAGGGGTCGGCCGTCGCCGACAGGGTGGCGTTGCCCGCGAGCGAGGCCGAGAACGGCCGCTCGCTCGCCGAGGCGACGCCGGTGCCCAGCACCAGCGCCGCCGCGACGGTCGTCATTACGACAGCCACCCGGCGTGTCATGAGGGGGTTATCGGCCGATCTGGTTGCTGGCTGTTGCCTGCGGCGCCAGGACGTTGCTCGCCCCCGCCTGCTGGATCAACCGGTCGGCGTCCGCCTGCAGGAGGAAGCCTTCCGACACCGCCCTGGCCGCCGCCGCCTTCACGGCCTCGACGTAGCCGGCGTGATCGCGGTACCGCTCCTCGAGCGACAGGCGCGGATCGTTGTTCGCCATCCGCTCCGCCCGCGTGCGCGCGAACGGAACCATCCCCGCCGCGTAGTTGCAGATCTTCCCCTGGTGGAAGCCGCTCGCGACGATGTTCCACCCGAGATAGGTGCCGAGCGGCGCGTCGCGCAGCACGACCGGCACGCCGCCGAGCTCGTTGCCGTCGGCGTCGGTGCGCGGCACCTTCGCCTTGAGCACGTGCTTGACGGTGGGCGGGATCTTCGTGCGCACGCCGGAGCCGTCGACGTAGTTGAACTCCGGGCCCCAGTCGTAATCGAGCCCCGCGCTGATCAGGCCGTTCGGCGCGTCGGCGGGCAGACCCGGGATCGTCGGGAAGCCGACCGCGGCCTTCGTCGGATCGACGAGGTAGCCGCCAGCCAGCGTCGGGTACTTGTTCGCCGGCGGCGCGACGTCCTTCATCACCCAGTTGCGCATGTGGAAGCGCAGCGCGTTGACCGTCTCGGTGTGCGGGACGGGGTTGGCGCCGAGAATGCCCGTGCCGAAGCTCGGTCCCGGGCACATCGGCGGCGCTTCCGGGAGGACGCTGAAGCCGCCGCGCCCGCCGCCGTGCTGCGTGCTCGGGATGTAGTAGCGCCGCACGTTCGCGGGCACCGGGATGTCCTTGTCGGCGCCCGTGCCGACGAGCGCGGGGCTGAGGTTGAGCGCCCACGCTTCCGCCGAGCCGTAGTGCTCCATGATCTTCGGGCACGTCCTGCTCGCCGTGCAGCGATCGAGCATTCCCTTCGCGGGCAGACCGCGCACCGGGTCGGGCCAGTCGCCCCACCACTGCGCGCCTTCGCCGCCCGACTCGTACAGCTTCTGCGCGCCGTCCGGCAGCGCATAGCGGACGTTCAGCGAGATGCGCTTGCCCGCGATGATCGGCCACGCGCCGTCGTACACCTGGCGCTTCGACTCGTCCTGCGTGAAGCCGAGCGCGATCAGCTGGCGGAGCATGTTGCCCGACTGCGAGCTGCCGCGGCTGACGACCCACTGCACCTGGCCGGCGACCGGATTGGCCGTCCCCTCATCGTCTTTGGTCGCGTACTTGAAGAAGGACGCGACGTCGCTGAACGCCGCGAAGCCGATGCCGAGCACGTAGTCGTCGTTCGACGTGAAGACCACCTGGTAGAGCAGCTTCGGGTTGAAGCCGCCCTTGACGCAGATCTGCGCCGGGTCGGGCGTGCCGGGGAACGGGTTGTCGGCGCTGCACTTCGCCCACGCCCAGTCCGTCGCGGGCACCTTCTGCTCGCCGACGATCTTTCCGTCCGTCGTCTCGCCGGTGTGCGTCACCAGCGTCGCCTTCGTGGTGTCGAGCGTCGCCGGCTTGTAGGGGACCGGGTTCGCGTTGACGATCATCTGCTGGGAGGTGGGACCGCTCGCGTTGACGATGCGGCCGATGACCAGGCCGCTGATGGGCGAGCCGTCGGCGTTCTTCGCAATCGGCACGATCACCCAGTCGTTGTCGGGGCCGGGCGCGGTGCGCCCCGAGTTGTCGCCCTGCCAGCCGCTGCTCAGGCCGATGTCGCCGTAGGTGCGTTCCGCCGGATTGATCGTGACGCGTCCGCCCCGATTGGGCACGTCCTGCCACATCAAGCGGCTCGCCTTCGACATGTCGATCGGTTTCACCAGGTAGAAGCTGACGACGTATTCCACCTTGCCGGCGGCGTTTCTCGGCGCGAGCTTGATGTCGGTGATGATCGCGTTGCGCGGATCGTTCGGGTCGAGCTCGCCGAACGCGCGGCCGGCAAGCGTCTCGTACTGGCCGGACGGCCCGAAGCTCGCGCCCTCGAAGGCCGGCGACACTTTCTTCTCGATGACGATCTTCTTGACGCGCGCGTCGGCTGCCGACGGCAGCGCGAGCAGGGCGACGACAAGCCCGAAGCTGATATAGCGCATGACTTCTCCTGTCGCTGGCGAATACCCCGGGGATGACGGATTTACGAATCTACGAATTTGCGAATCGGAATTGCAATACTAATCCGTCCTTCGTGTCCTTTACTGCCCGCTGCCCGCTGCCCACTGCCCACTGCCCACCGCCCACTGCCCACTGCCCACTGCCCACTGCCCACTGCCAGCTGATCACATCGGCCACAGCCACGCGAAGATCCCACCCGTGACGAGGCCGTAGATCAGGCTGTCGAACAAGGACTTGAACGTCGTCGCCCAGCTCCGCCGGTACCAGATCGAGTGTTGCGGCAACGCCATCCCGTAGGCCAGGAATCCGATGAGGCCGCCGTAGTGGAATGCCAACCTCGGCGGCCCGCCGGGTCCGATAATCTGCCAGACGAGCAGTGCCGTGCAGGTACATACCACCAGGCAGTAGACGAACCAGAGCGCCAGGTACGGCCCCATGGTCGGCGCGGCGCCGGGCGCGAGCGTCATGAACGCCAGCGGTCCTTTCGTCGCCTTCGCGATGAAGGCGGGGTCGCGCATCCCCGCCGAACTGCCCGCATGCGGCACCGCGTAGTCGCCGGGAGCGACCGCTATCCGCTGCAGCGCGTCGAGGACGAGGTCTTCCTTGTCAGTGGGCAGCTTGCGAACATCGGTGCGGTGATACGGCAGCACCATGTGGGTGATCGAGCTGGCGATGAACACGCCGATCGCCGCTGCGATGACAGGGAGCCAGAGGGAGATCATTCGCTACCTCCTCGGTTAAATCCCAAATCCCAAACCCCAAATCCCAAACCCCAAACTAAGAGCCTGTCGGGCGCACGAATCACGCCTAGAACCTCACGCCGGCTCCAGCGGAAAACCGGAAGTCGTGGCTGAAGAACGACTCCTGCGTGGCGCGGCCGTCGCGGAACGAGGGTCCGGGATATTTCAGCAGGCGGTCGCCGGCATCGATGCGAATGACCGTTCTTCCCGTCGGGAACAGCTCGATGCCGCCGCCGGCGTCAAGCGCGAACACCGTACGTCCGGCCGCAAGCTGGCACGATAGCGGCGGAGGAAAAATCAGGATGCACGCGATCGTCTGGCGGCGGAACGTCAGGAAGCCGGGCCGCAGCTTCGCGAAGGGACGCACGCGGGCGAACCGCGGGCCAGCGGTCACGCCGAAGAGTCCTTCGATGCGACCGCTGCTGAACGCGACGCTGCGGGAGGACGGAAACGTACGCGGATAGACGTTCATCTCCGCTTCGACGCCAATCAGATCGACCGGACGCCACGCGAATCGCCCGCCGAAACCGACGTCTCCCGCATCGAACTCGCTCGAATGCGCGGCGGAGATCTGCGCGCCGGCGTCGAAGCGCTGTGCGAACGCGCGCCCGGTCGAGGACACGAAGACGAGGACAACCACGAAGGACGCGACGAGCACGAAGTTCAGAGCACGAAGATCCATCGTGGTTCACGTCGTCTTCGTGGTCTTCGCCTCCGGCAGTGCGCCGAGCTGCTGCATCATCCCCAGCATGTCGGCATCGCGCCAGTGTTCGGCGACCTTGCCGTCGCGCATGTGGAAGATGTGCGTCTCGGAGATCGTGTACTCCCGGCCCGAGGCCGGAACCCCCATGAAGTCGCCCTGGTGCTTCGCGTGCGCGGTGACGCGCACGGCCACCTTGTCGTCCTCGGCGAGCATGTCGTCAATCTTGAACTTGACGTCGGAGAGCCCCGCGTGCACGCGGCGGATCGCCTGCTTGAGCGGCTCGACGCCGGACGGCATCTTCCCCCAGCTGTGCGGTGTGAAGTCGGGGGTTACGAGCTTCTCCACCCCGTCGGCATTGCCCTTGACGAAGACTTCGTCGATGAACCGGCGGACGGCAACCTTGTTCTGTTCGGTGCTCATGCCGTGATGTTACGCGGATTCGGCGAAGACCTCGCGGGCGGCTGCCACGCCGTTGAGCGCGGCGGGAAACCCGGCGTAGATCGCCATCTGCTCGAGGACGAGGACGATCTGCGCGCGGGTGGCGCCCACGGCGAGCGCCGCGCGGAGGTGATGCTTGAGTGCCGCGGGCTGCGTGCCGATCGCGGTGAGGAGCGCGACGGCGGCCAGCTCGCGCGTCACCGGATCGAGCGGACCCTGCCCGGTGACGCCGCCTCCGTCAGGGCGGAGGTAGACGCGCGCAATCCGCCTCATTTCATCGACCTCGGCCTGCTGCGCACCCACGTGCAGCGCCGCCTCGGCATGCCACTTCAGCTGCGGCGCCGCGTGACCGAGCACGCTCAACGCCGCGACCGTGCACAGCTCGCGCGTCCGCACGTCGAGCCCAGGACGCGACAGCACCTCCCCGAACGCGAAGTCGATGGCAAACCGGACGAGGTCGGGTGCGATGTCCGCGGCGGCGAGAATCGGCGCCGCCGCGTCGGGACCGCCGAGCGCCTCGAGCGCGCGGAGGCCCGTCTCATGGCGATCGCCGCCCGGACTCACCGTGTCGTCGCCGTATGACTGACCGTCTGATCCTCCAGCGGGATCGTCACAACGATGCGATCGGCGATGTTGTGGGTGATGTGTCCCTTGCCCGTCGTGTCCTCGATCAGATTGATGTTCCCTGGTTCAATCGGGACCTTCTGACCGTTGGCCACCTCGAGCTCCGCCCGGCCGCTCAGCGTGATCACGAACTGGCGTCGCGGTCCTGTATGCCAGTCGCCGGCAGGCGCTGCGGGCCGGCTGCTGAATTCCGCGCTGGTCGCTTTCATGCTGGACGTCCCATTGGGTGTCAGCTTCATTTCGATCTTTTCGGAATGCGTCAGGCCGTCGGCGCCGGTGTAGATCCGCGTCATCATGATCGGTTTCCGCGCCTGCTGCGCCACCGCGGCGCTCCATCCCAGGCAAAACGCGGCGGCCAGGGCCATCGCGACGAGCACGCGACTCTTTGATGTCATCACAGCCTCCACGGAGATTCGACGAGTGAATGGAAAATGCCCGCACGGGGGTCGAGGGCGCGGGCGCGCTACTGGCACAGCGAAACGACGCAGATGGAGAGGATGTTGCGGTTTTCGGGCGGAACGGGCAGGCCTCGCTCCTTCAGCAGGCGCCGTATGAGCGCGGCGGTCTCCGGATACGCGGTGGCGGACTGGACGCCGACACGCACGAGCCCTTCGGCGTAATCGAGCGCCTGCCACAAGTGTCCCGCGGCGGCCGAGCCGACCTTGTCGGTGTCGCGGCTGCCGCGATCGTAGATGTCGAGCTTCGCGCCGCGGTCCACGAGCAGCTGGATCGCCGCGTTGCGTCCCTTGAGCGCGGCGCCCATCAGCGGCGTGCGCCCCTCGTTGTTCGCACCGTTCGGGTCGAGCCCGAGGTCGAGCAGCAGGCGGATCGCCTCGACGTTCTCCTGCGGCGACCGTTCGTAGGTCACGCCTTCCACCCAGCCGACACCGCCGGCGGCGGTGAGCGCGGTGTCGCCGTTGGCGGTCGCGAGAAACGGGTCGGCCTTGTATTCGAGCAGCAGCCTCATCAGCGCGGTGTCGCTCGACTGCCCCGCGCGCACGAACGCCGTCGCGCCGTCCTCGAAGAACCACTGCATCGTGAAGATCGTCCGCGTCAGCGTGTTTTCGCGGACGCGGGCGTTCGGGTTCGCGCCGTGCTGCAGGAGCGACCGGATGATGTCGAGGTGATCCAGGTCGGGCTTCGGGACCGGGTAGTCGCCGCCTTCGATGTTGCGGTTGTCGGTCGCGAGATAGAGCGGCGTCCAGCCGCCCTTGTTCGGCATGTTCACGTCGGCGCCGCGGTCGATCAGCAGCTGCGCGAGCGCGTAGTTCCGGTTGTTGATCGCGGTGAGCAGCGGCGTCCAGCCGTACTCGGTGGTCTGGTTGACCTTCGCGCCGCCGTCGAGCAGCGCTTTCGCGGATTCGATATCCCCTTCGCGCGCGGCAAACACCAGCGCGGTCAGCCCTCCTCCGCCTCCTCCGACCAGCCCCGCCTGCACAGCGGGGTCGTCGTCGGCCGGCGAGAGATCGACGGCGCGTTGGCCCGGTGAAATGACGCCGACCGGATTGCGCCGTTCAAAGGCCACCTGCTCGTCGTAGGTGCGTCCCGCCGCCGCGGCGCGCGCGCGTCGGTCGCGTGCCTGCTGCACCGCGTCCACGTTCACGGGCGGCGCGATGTAATTCCGCGGCAGGCCCGCCGGCCCCGACGCGATGCCGGGATCGGCGCCGGCGGCCAGCAGCGCCTTCACCGCCTCGGGGTGCCGCTGCTCCGCGGCCCACATCAGCGCGGTCGTGCCGCGCAGCGCCTCGCGCGCGTTGACGTCCGCGCCGGCGGCGACGAGCCGCCTGACGACATCCACACGGCCGTTGCGCGCGGCGAACATGAGCGGCGTCTCCCCATTCGGCCCGCGCTCTTTCGCGTCCGCGCCGGCGGCGAGCAGCCGCTCGACGATCCGAAGGTCGCCGTCGAGACACGCCATCGACAGCGGCGTCACGCCCTCGCGATTGGCCGCGCGCACGTTCGCCCCGGCCGCGATCAGCCGATCGACGGCCTGCAGGTCGCCGCGGTAGATGGCCGTGAGCAGCGGCGTCGCCTCGTCAGCCGTGCGGCGCGGACCCTCGACCACGCGGCGCGGACCCTGCGGGTCCGTGGCCCGCGCGCCACTGGTGACGCCCGAACACACCGCGATGAGGAATGCGAAGAAACGACGGTTCATAACCTCATGCATCGGTCCGAGCCGGCCCCTACAGGCTCGCGAGCCTCCCCGTACTGTCGCCCTGCACGTCCCTCTCGATCCCGTACAGGTCGAGGAGGCTGAGCAGCAGGTTGCCGGTCGTCACCGACTTCCGCTCGTAGTGGAGGTGCCGGTTGCCTTTCAGCTTGCCGCCGGCGCCGCCGACGAGGAAGTGCGGGACGTCGTAGTGCTGATGCTGGTTCGAGTTGCCCATGTTCGTCCCGTACAGGATCAGCGAGTGATCCAGCAGCGTGCCGTCGCCCTCGGGAATCGACCGCAGCTTCTGCGCGAAGTACGCGAGCGTCGAGACGTGATAGCGGTTGATCAGCCCGTACCGGCGGATCTGCGTCGCGTCGTCCTGGTGATGCGAGGCGCCGTGGAAGCTCGGGCTCGTGCCGCCGTCGGGGAACAGCGGGCTCTTCGGGAACGTGTACACGCGGTTCGTGAGGTCACGGGCGCCGAGCAGCGTCGCGACGCGCGTGATGTCGGCCTTGAAGGCGAGCGCCAGCAGGTCGTAGTGCAGCTTGATGTGATCGTCGAACTGCTCGGGCACGCCCGGCGGCAGGTCGAACGCCGGCACGTCGCTCGACGCCTTCGCGGCCAGCTCGAGCCGCCGCTCGATCTCGCGGATCTCGTCGACGTATTGATTCACGACCAGGCGATCGGCGGGCCCGAGATCCTTCCGCAGCCGCGTCAGCTCGCCGACCAGGGCGTCGAGGATGCTGCGCCGCTGCACGAGCCGCGCGGCGCGCAGCTGCGGCGTCCCGCCGCTGCCGAACAGCCGCTCGAAGACCACCTGCGGGTTCAGCTCCATCGGCAGCGGCGCCGTCCGCATCAGCGGCTCGGTTGACGGCGTCGGCAGGCCGATCCACGAGATCGAGTTCGTGTACGAGCAGCTGTACCCCTCGCCGCAGTTGCTCGAGCTGGAATTGGGATCCTCGACCGCCAGCTGCAGCGACGGCAGCAGCGTGTCGGCGCCGATCTTCTGCGCGATGAACTGATCGATCGTCGGGCTGCCGACCGTCGCGTCGGCCGCGGCGGTCTTGCGCGGCTTGATGCCGGTCAGGTACGCGGCCGCCACCCAGTGATCCGATCCGGTCGTCCCTTCCGGCGGCTCCGCGGACTTCGACCAGAGGCCGCTGATCACCGTCGTCTGATTCTTCACCGCCTCGAGCGACTCGAGGACGAACGGGAGCTTGTCGGGCAGCGCGCCCTCCGCCTGCGGCTCCCAGAGGCCCGGCGCCATGCCGTGCGGAAAGAAGACGCCGACGAAGCGTGGCTTCGGCGCGACCGCGGTCTGCGCCATCGCCGGCGTCATCGCATCGAGCAGCGGCAGCGCGAGCGTCACGCCCGCGCCGCGGAGAAAGAGCCGCCGGGGGATCTGCTTCTTCATCACGAACGCCATAGGATGTCCTCTACTCCGTCTTCGTGTTCGTCTGGAACGGCGCGCTGCGGACCACCGCGAGCACCAGCGCCGAGAACCGGTTGTCCTTCTGCCCGACGTCGCGCGCGACCGACCGCACGAGCGGCATGTCCTGGTAGTCGAGCCCGCGGCCGAGCGCGTAGGTCAACATCTTCTCGATGCTGACGCGCACGAACTGGTTCGAATACCGCGTCACCCACTGCCGCAGCGCCACGGGGCCGTCCACCATCGTGTTGTCGAAGAGCTGCGCCGAGGCGTCGACCGCGGTGCCTTCGTCGCTAATGCGCCACAACCCGATGGCATCGAAGTTCTCGAGCGCGAAGCCAATCGGGTCCATCATCCGGTGGCACTGCACGCAGTCGGCGCGCACGCGGTGCTCGAGCATCTTCTCGCGCATCGTCGGCTCGTGCGCGCTGCCCCGCGCGTCGGCGGCGCGGGCCGGCAGCGGAGGCACGTTGGGCGGCGGGTCGGGCGGGCTCATGCCGAAGATGTTCGTCATGATCCACTTGCCGCGCGTCACCGGCGAGGTCCGATCCGGCTTCGACGTCGTCGTCAGGAACGCGCCCTTCCCGAGCAGGCCCCGCCGGATGTCCATGTCCGGACCGAGCGTGATGCGGCGGAACTGGCTGCCGTAGATGTTCGACATGCCGTAGTGCGCGGCCAGGCGCTCGTTGACGAACGTGTAGTCGGCGGTCAGCAGCTCGGTGATCGGCCGATCCTCGCGCACGACCGTGTCGAACAGCATCTCGACCTCGGTGCGCATCGCCTGCCGGAGCGGATCGTCGAAGTCGGGGTAGAGCGCCGGCACGGGCGCCACGCTGTCGAGGCCGCGCAGGTTCAGCCACTGCCCGGCGAAGTTGACCGACAGCGCCCTCGCCTTCGGATGCGCGAGCATCCGCCGCACCTGCTGTTCGAGAACGGCCGGCTCCTTGAGATGCCCCTGCTGCGCGACCTTCAGCAGCGCTTCGTCCGGAGGGCTGCTCCACAGGAAGAACGACAGGCGCGAAGCGAGATCGATGTCGCCGACGCGGTAGGTCTGACCGGCCGCGAGCGTCGCCGGCTGCTGTTCGATGCGATAGATGAACTGCGGCGAGGCGAGCACGCGCGCGAGCGCCTCTTCGACGCCGAGCTCGAAGTCCTTCTCGCGGCGTCCGAGCCGGTAGAACTCCATCAGCGGATCGACGTCCGCCGCCGTGACCGGCCGTCGGAAGGCGCCGGTCGCGAGGTTCTGCACGATGCGTCGCGCGCAGGCCTCTTCCTCGCTCGCCCGCGCGGGCGTGCAGACGAACAGCGTGCGACGGCTGGGGGAACTGGTGGCGTGCGTCGCGCTGAACGGCCCCTCGATGCGAACCGTGCCGACGTGCGGGAAGAACGTGTAGCCGGGGGTCGGTCCGGTCTGGATGGTCGATCGACGGAAATGCCGGTCGAGATCCAGCAGCGGCGCGTACTGCGTCGCGAGGAACGTGACGCCCACCATGTGGCTGCCGGCGGCCACGTGCGTGCGCATCCGCATCGGTGCGCCCTTGCCGAAGAACGCTTCCGGCCCGTCCTGCCCGGTGCGCGCCGCCGTCTGCAAGCGCCCGCGGCATTCGGTCGCAGGCGCCCGTCCCCCCCCGTTCCAGTCGACCAGCGCCAGGCGCTCGAAGTCGAGCAGGAACTCGATCTGCTCGCACGGCACCGAACCGAACCCGATCGGGGTCATGTTGTCGCCGAAGATCGGCGTCACCGTGATCGTGTACTCGCCGTCGGACGGAAAGAGGTGCTCGACGAGCAGCCCGCCCCGCGTGCCGAACGGCAGCCCCTCCACCTGGTAGTCCTGCGACGTGTCCTCGCGTGCCCGGTAGACGACGAGCGTCGGGTCCTCGGGCTCGCCAACCGCCAGCCTGCTGATCTTCTGCGCCGCGGTCACGTAGGCCTCGACGAGCGTGGACGAAATGCCGAGCGCGCCCGCGATGTTGTCGAAGCCGGAGGTCGAGTCGTCCGACGGCAGGTACTTCGCCGGATCGATCGGCAGGTCGAGCAGGTCGCGAATCGAGTTCGCGTACTCGGTCCTGTTGAGGCGATGGAGGCCGGGCGGCGGCGTGTAGGGCGCGGCGTCGCGATCGAGCTCGCCTTCGAGCCACGCGCCCATCGCCTCGTAGGTCGCCGGGTCGGGCCGCCGCATCTCGGCGGGCGGCATCATGCCGGCGCGGAGCTTCCGCGCGACCAGTTCCCACGCCTTCGCGTCGCGGCGGACGTTCGACGTGTCGAGCGAATCGAGAGCGAGCTTCTTCGCCGAGTCGAGGCCGGCGGCCCTGGCGCGCTCGCTATGACACGAGTAGCAGAACTGCTGAAAGAGCTGCTGCTCGCGGGCGGGATCAATGGTCGGCGCTGCCGCTTGCGCGCCAGAACCCGCCAGTGCCGTCGGCCTCTGTGCGTCGAGCACGGCGGCCGAAACGGCGCCGGCGAAGACCGCCGCCGAGAGCAGCAGGACGACGCGAGTAGACACTCGCATCAATTCTCCTACATCAGAACAGGTATCGGAGCGCGAACTGCATCACGCGCGGCGAGGCGGCGGTCGAGAACGACGTGATCCGTCCAAAGGTCGTTGCCGAGCTGAGGTTGATACCGGGGTTGCCCGGGATGAACCAGTTGAACGCGTTGAACGCCTCGACGCGTGCTTCGATCTTGTTCGAGCTCGACAGCCCGAACTGCCGCACGAGCGAGAGATCAACGGTCCTGAACCCCGGCCCGTCGTAGCCGTTGCGAACGGACGTGCCGTACGCGCCCAGCGGGGCAAGCGCGAACGCCGACGCGTTGAACCAGTTGTTGATGGTCCCGTCGCCGTACACGCTGTCCGACACCTGATTCGCGCGCTGGTTGGTGGCCTGCATGCCCGACAGTGCGCGATCCGCGCCGGCCTGGATCGTCAGCGGCGTGCCCGACGATCCACGGAACACTCCAGAGACCCTCCACCCGGACGCGAGCCGGCGTGCCGTCGTATTGGTGAACTGCGGGGACTCCATGCTCGCCGTGATGTTGAAGATGTGCTTGCGCCACGCGTCGCAGCGTCCTTTGTCCAGGTCGTAAATCTTCTGGGCTTCCGCCTCGGACGGTGGATTGATCAGCGACACCGGTATCTGATATCCGGTTGCCACGTTGAGGGGACCCTGTCCCTGGCTGATCAGACCCTCGCACCGCGACACCGTGTAGTTGGCGCTCGTGGTGAACCCGCCGCCCAGGCGACGCTGCACCGACAACAGCAGTCCCTGGTAGTCCTGCCAGCCTGCGTCGGTCACCGTGTCGAGGTACCCGTAGTACTGTCCGACCGCCGGGTTCAGGAGGCTGAGTTCACGACGCTGATCCAGCGAGGTAGTGCAGTTGGCGAATGTCTGTCCGCCCGCCGTGCATGCAGCCGTTGCGGTCGCTCCCGGCGTCGTGACAACGCCCGGATTGCCGTCCACAACACCCCACACGTTGAACATGTGGTTGCCCAGGTAGGTCGCCGATACCGCCATATTGGTCCCGAACTGCCGCTGAATCGCGACGTTCCAGCTGTGGTTCCGCGTCGTCTTGATGTCGTACGGCACGGTGATGAACAGCGGGTAAAGCGCCGACGCCCACGGGTAGGCCGTCGGGGAGATCGGGTACGGATTGGTCCTGCCGACCGAGCCCCACGGGTCGTCGAACAGCGCGCCAGTCAGCCGCTGCTCGAGGCCGAACGGCGGCGCCGAACGCGAATCGAAGAAGAACTGGCCGGTCACGAAGTCACCGGTCATGCCGTAGCCGACGCGCACCGATGTGCGGCCGTCGCCGCCCGGATCCCACGCCAGCCCCAGGCGCGGCGCGATGTTGGACCAGACCGTCTTCATGCCGGTCGTGCCCGGGAAACCCGGATCGCCGGGATAGTAGAGACCGGCGGGCGCCTGCGGGTACTGCGTGCTGTGCGTATTCGAGCGGACGCGCGCCATATCGAACGCGTAGAACGCCTTGTCCTTGCTGTTCTGCGGGAACCACGGCTCCCACCGCGCGCCGTAGTTCACGGTCACGCGCGAGGATGCGCGCCACGTATCCTGCCCGTACAGCGCCACGTAGGGCTGCGTGATGTCCTGCCGGAACGGCGTCGATTCGCGGAACTCGAACATGCGGCCGAGCAGGAAGTCTCCAAGCGGAAGCCCTGTCACGGCGCCGTTGAACGAAATCGGACCCATCGAGCGGACGTTCGACTCGGTCTTCCAATCGGACAGCGACATCGCACCACCGATGCCGTACTGATGGTTGCCGCGCACCTTTGTGAAATCGTCAGAGAGCGCCAAGGTGTTCGGCTTATAGAAGGAGAACGTTTCGGTGCCGGTATTGATCGAAAACGCACCCGTGGTCGTGATGTTCATGTAATGCGGCACGTGGCTGTACATCTTCACGCCCACGTCTTCGGGACCGAACATGTCTGCGTGCGTCCGAACGATGCGGGTACGATTCACCGCGACGCGCACGTTGTTGATCATCGTGTTGCTCATCACCCACGTCTCGCCGATGGCCAGCGAGTGCGACGCGATGTCGCGGCCACCGGCGCCGCTTTGACCCGCGGGACTCGACGCGGCCAGGATGTTGCCGCCGGAATTGGTGAATGCCGGATCCCAGAACGTCGTCGCCAGCTGATACCGCGCGAACAGCTGGTGGGCCGTGTTCACCTGCCAGTCGACCCGGCCGATCGGCTGTTTCTCGCGCGGCTTGGTCGTCTGTGAATAGGCGATCTGGCCGCACGGATCGGTCGTCGTCGGCAGCATCTTCGCGATCTTCACGGCCGCGGGGCTCAACAGCGCCGGATTGATCCGGTTGTTCGTGAAGCCGAGGGCGGCGGGGAGCGTCAGGTTGCCCTGCGCCCGGCACTGCGCGGAGGCGACCGTGGAGAAATCGCCCGCCAGCATGGCCGGCGTCGGGATGAACGTGACGATGTCAGCGGGCGTCTGCTCGGTGCGTGTCCCCTGGTAGCCGACGAAGAAGAACACGCGGTCCCTGATGACCGGTCCTCCCAGCACACCGCCGAACTGATTGCGTACCAGGCCGTCGTCGAAGCGCTTCCCCGTCGCCTTGTTGATCGACGCGAACGGACTGGTCGCGTTGAAACGATGGTGTCGGGCGAATTCGAACACGTCGCCATGGAACGCGTTGGTGCCCGATTTGGTGGCGAAGCTGGCCGTGCCGCCTGCCTTGTATCCGTTCTGCGCGTTCTGCGAGCTGGTTTCGATCTTGAATTCCTGCACCGCGTCGGGGAACGGCAGCACCAGGTTGTCGCCGTCGTACACGTTGTTGTGCAGGGCGCCGTCGAGCAGATAGGCGACACCGAACTGCTGGCCGCCGGCGATCGCGATGCCACGGGTCTGCGTGAGGCTGCGGCTCGACGGATTTCCTGTGTCCACCGCGGCGCCGGCCGTGACGATCAGCGACGCGACGTTGCGCCCTTCCATCGGCAGCGCTTCGACCTGCGCGTTCGTCATGACCACGCCCACGGCCGGATTGCGAGTTTCGACCAGCGGCGCCTGGCCTTCGACCGTCAACGTCTCGGAGAGCTCGCCCAACTGGAGCGTGACCTTGATCACCGGGTTGCTGTTGACCTGGAGCACGATTCCCGTCTGGACGTAGCTGCGGAACCCGGCGAGCGACGCCTCGAGACGATAGGAACCGATTGGCAGGTTCAGCAGGGCATACGCACCACCGCCATCAGTGACAGCCTCACGACGGAACCCGGTGTCGGTCTGCATTGCGACGACGGTGACACCCGGCAGCACGGCGCCGCTCGTGTCAGCGACGGTCCCGTTGATTTGCGCCGTAGCCTGGGCCCACGCATTCGTGGAAGCCAGTAGCAGAAGGACCACCACGACCAGGACTCCCCAGGTACGATTCATCCAATGCCTCCTCTGACGAAGGTTCACGAATCCGCCGGAAATGATGAAGACCGGTCGAGCGAGCCGCAAGAAAGTGGCGGAAAGTATACACCCGGGCTTGCGAAGCCCGCCTGCCGTAATGGCGGACCAACGCTAGGGATTTTGTGACTGTTTCTGGTCCGGTTGGACGAGGGCCACGTATGTAACGGTGTCCCACGCGTTATGAATGCCAATCAACACGAGCCCGAGGACCGCCATTGCAACGGCGAACAGTGAATGCTCCGGATCGCGACGGAGGACAAGCGCGGCGATCAGGATGGCGGCGTACGCGACGAGCGGAAAGGCCGTGTGGAAAAGCCAATCTTCCAGCACTGGCGTGTAGCTCGTCTGCCGCCGCGCCCGACGCATCACGACGAGCGTATAGAGCAGGCCGCTGGCGCCGACGACGCCGAGCGCCCCGGCCACGCTCGTCACCGAGCGCCAGGGCGCCGTGAGAATCGCTGCGATGACCAGCGCCGCGCAGAAATGCACGACGGTCGGTGTTCCGTACGCGGCGATCGTTCGAGTCGAACGCGGTACGTTGGACTCGTTGATGAGCGCAATCACCACGAACATCAGTCCCGTCAGCGCCGCCGCGGACGAGCCGACGATGACGTAGAAGGTCTCCCAGCCAGAGAGCTGCGGCATCACTTCGCCGGAAGGCCGAGC
>Ga0137418_10000500_pt1 | contig 35112 bp, 34 predicted proteins | sample CZODoug3_1_2_16f_FD_122242 | JGI IMG/M metagenome (GOLD analysis project Ga0137418, IMG submission 122242) | Vadose zone soil fungal communities from Angelo Coast Range Reserve, California, USA - CZODoug3_1_2_16fungal (Hybrid Assembly) | ecosystem: Environmental > Terrestrial > Soil > Vadose... | reverse complement strand
AAATGGCCGCAAGTGTGACCTTGCGACCGCTTTACTACCCAAAGGCGATACAAGAGCAACAAACGCAAAAACAGAATACCACGAGATCGGGGACAATGCAAGGGGTTCTTGGCGATGACTCGGCTTGTAGTGTGAGCGTCACCCCCCCGCCTGCTGGAATGCATTGACCTTATGGGGAGCCGCTCCTTACCATGAAGGGATGCGGCAAAGGCTAAGCATCGCTGCGGGGGTCCTGCTCTTGGCGGCGGGTCTGGTGGGCTGCGAAGACGCGGGGAAAAAACCGGTGCAAGCGCGCATTCCAGCGCTGCCGCCGGCAAAGAAGAATGCTCCGCAAGCTCCCGCGGAGCTTGCGCTCTTACCCGTCCAGAATCCGCCCCACCGCTACTTCGTCTGGCTGCTGCCTCCAGTTCCCTCCGGAAGGGACTATCTGATCCAGAAGGTCGAGGAGAAATTCTCCTCCGGCGAGCAGAATTTCAAAGCCGGACATCTGGAAGCGGCGCGCAGGGATTTTGACGACGCCGTGGACTGGATGCTGGAAAGCGGGTACGACCCGAACGGGGATCCTAAACTGAGCGAGCTGTTTCACCGCGTGGTGGATACGGTGTACGCCTACGAACTGCAAGCGTTCCGGGCCGGGGACGGTTTCAGCGAGGCTCCGGCTGTTCCAGCAGCGATTGACGAAGTGGCGGAGATGACTTTTCCCGTCGATCCGCGGCTGAAAGAGCGCGCCGAGGAAGCGGCCAAGAATGTTTCCCACGACATGCCGCTGACAGTAAACGACCAGGTGCTTTCCTTCGTTAATTTTTTCCAGACGCCCCGCGGCCGCGCCATCGTGGAAACCGGATTGCGCCGCGCCGGGCGTTACCGGGAAATGATTTCCCGCGTGCTGCGGGAAGAGGGACTGCCGCAGGATCTGATCTATCTGGCGCAAGCGGAGAGCGCGTTTCAGCCTCTGGCACTTTCGCGCGCCGGCGCCCGGGGAATCTGGCAATTCGTGGCCTATCGCGGTCAGGAATACGGCTTGCGGCACACGTGGTGGATTGACGAACGCCAGGATCCGGAGAAGGCCACGCACGCGGCGGCCCAGCATCTTCGCGACCTCTACAGGATTTACGGCGACTGGTATCTGGCGATGGCCGCTTACAATTGCGGCCCCGGGAACGTGCAGAAGGGCATTGAGCGCACCGGTTACGCCGACTTCTGGGAACTTTACAAACGCAATGTGCTCCCTCGCGAAACAAAAAATTATGTGCCCATCATCATCGCCCTGACGCTCATCGCCAAAGACGCGGCGCATTACAACATCCAGGTGGAACCCGATGCGCCGGTTCCCAGCGACGTGGTAAAACCGGGCCGGGCGATCGATCTGCGGCTGGTGGCGGAAACCATTGACGTCGACGTGGAAACGCTGCGCGCTCTGAATCCTTCGCTGCTGCGGCTGGCGACTCCCGACGATCCTGCATTCGAACTGCATCTCCCGCCGGGCACCGCGCAAAAATTCTCCGCGGAAATTGCGGATATTCCGCCGGACAAATGGGTGAGCTGGCGGCGTCATCGCGTGGAGAGCGGGGAGACGCTCACGTCCATTGCCAAGAAATATCACGTGACCGCAGTGGCCATCGCCGACGCCAACAGCCTGGAGCGCGGCGCGGCTCTCGATGCCGGCGAGAAACTGATCATTCCAGCGACGCAGCCGCCATCAGAAACAAAACGCCGCCTGGTGAGTTATCGCGTGCGCCGCGGCGACACGTTTTTGGGAATCGCGGACCGCTTCAGCGTGAGTGCGGACGACTTGCGGAAATGGAATCACTTGCCAGCCAACAGAGTGAGCCGCGGGATGGTGCTGCGCGTTTATACGCTTGGCGGGGCTCCGGAAAGCTCTCCCGCGCGGGGGCGTGCCAGGTCCAAGAAAAAATCCTCACAACCGGTGGCGGGCAGCACCGGCAGTGGACCTGTCGCGGCAAATCACAACTAAATTCTTTTCTATGAATAGATTGCAGACATCCTGGGAACGCGGGCGGTTCCTCGCCGCGCCCCCGCGCCACCCGCCTCGGCCGTCACTCGCGGGGAGCACCGCAGAATGCTTGACAACGAACGGCGAGTACGGTAACAACGGCTCACGGGCGGGGTGAAATTTTAAGGTACTCCGGCCAGAACAGCGACCCACGGGATCCCTTTCGAAGCGGAACCCAGAGATTTCCCAGGGGAGGATGGCATGGATTTCGAGAAAGACAATTTCGAGGACGACAACGAGCTGTCTCGGCTGGAGGACGACGAGGAACTGGCGGGTGAAACCGAAGAGATCGTCGAAACCGAGGAAGAGGAGCTGGTGATTGTCGGCGAGGAGCCCGAGGAAGAGGCCCCCGCTCCGAAACCAGCGCCGAAGCCAGCGGCGAAAAAGCCGGCCAAGAAAGCCGCGAAAAAGAAGAAAGCGGCGCCCAAGAAAAAAGCCAAAAAATCGAAACCCAAGAAGGCCGCCAAGAAGAAGGCCAAAAAAGCGGTGAAGAAGAAAAAGAAGCGTTAGGTTTTCTTCACGGCCCAGAAATCTGCAGGCGGGAGAAGCCGGGACCACCGTTCCGGCTTTTTCTTTTTGCGGAATCGGGCCTCCCGGACTGGAATCGTCCCAGCGCGTATTGCTTCCCGGAATGGGCGCCGCGCTTTCCGATTCAGGAAGGAAGCTTCCGGCGCCAACATCAGGCTTGCCTGGAGCGCCACGTAGCATTAGCATAACTCTCCATGTTGCGGGCACTGGAGCAGATACGCCGCATGCGGGGCGGCGCGCAGTCGCACCTGATGCGTTGCGACGACGGCTTCTACTACGTCGTCAAATTCCAAAATAATCCGCAGCACCGGCGAATCCTGGTCAACGAACTGCTTGGAACACGGTTGGCCGCTCGTCTCGGTCTGCCCACGGTCCCGGTGGAAATTGTCGCCGTCTCCCAGGAGCTGATCCGGCTAACCCCGGAACTGGCCATGGAACTGCCGCGCGCACGGATTCCCTGCCAGCCCGGGCTGCAGTTTGGCTCGCGCTATCCGGGAGACCCGCGGCAGCTCGCGCTGCATGATTTTCTTCCCGACGAGCAGCTGCGCGAAGTGGACAATTTGCATGAGTTCGCCGGAATGCTGGTCTTTGACAAATGGACCTGCAACACCAATGGCCGCCAGACGGTTTTTTTCTGCGATCCGGACAAAGCCGCGGAGCAGGCCGCCGCGCGCTACAAGACGAAGATGATCGACCAGGGCTTCTGCTTCAATGCCGGAGAATGGAATTTTCCCGATGCCCCGTTGCGCGGGCTGTATGCGCGCAACCGCGTGTACCAGGGCGTAACGGGAATGCAGTCCTTCGCACCCTGGCTGGAGCGCCTCGAAAAACAGATGACCGAGCGGGCCCTGGACGAAATCATCCGGCCCATTCCGCCGGAGTGGTATGCGGACGATTACGATGCGCTGGTGCGACTGCTCGAACAGCTGTACCGCCGGCGCCAGCGCGTGCCGGACCTGATTCTGGAGGCCAAAAGATGCAATCGCCAGCCGTTTCCGAATTGGATGTGAGTCATGAATGAAAACTCTGCCGCACCCGGGGGTACCGGAAAATCGCCAGCTGAACGAGACTGCGCTTACCGCGTGCTCCGTTACACGCCGAATCTGGTTCGCGACGAATGGCTGAACATTGGCGTCCTGCTCTTTGACCCCTCGACCGGCGAACGCCGGCTGCGCTTGATCGAGGAACAGGAGGAGTACAACCGCGTCCGGCGGCTTCATCCGCAGGCGGACGAAACGCTGTTGCGCGCGCTCCGCGATGATCTAGAGGATCGTTTTCAATCCGCAGCTGCCAAGAGTTCGAATGGCAGCAGCACCAGCTGGTTGCAGCTCCTCGGCAAGTGGGATGAAACGCTCTCCAATGCGCTGCAACTGGCCCCGCAAAAAGGGGTGCATGCCACGGACCTCGACGCCGAGCTGGAGCGGCTTTATGCCGACCACGTCGCGATGCAGCGCGCTCCGAGCCGCGTCGGGGCGCCCGGCAGCCGCGCTCAAATGCGTTCCTACTGTTCGCAAGTCTTCCGGCAAGCCCGCCTGTGGGAGCGCATTGAAAAATCGGTTCGCGCGGCGGAGTTTACTTTCCCCGGCGATCCCATGAGGCTCGATTACAGCTACCGCCGCAATGGCACGCGCGGCTTCGTGCAGAATCTCTCCGTCTCGCGTGCCCCGGCCGACGCCAAACTGCTGGCGTATACCGCGCAGCGCATCACCGCCAAAGCCGAGCTGAAAACGGAGTTTGCCGCCGTCACCGATGTGGTTTTGAACCCGGAGAACGATCGCCACCGTTTTGTCCGCGACACGCTGCGCGACGCCGGCATCGAACCAGTGGCGATGGAGGGATTTGCCGTGTGGGTGGCCAAACTGAAGCCCCTGCTGCAGTGAGCGTGAATGGAAAATCCGGCGGCAGCGGCGGCTTCGGCGTCCAGATCACGCGGAACGCTTGAGGAATTCGCTTCCGTCCTGGCCTGATTTATCCACGGCCAGCACCAGCAGCGTGGCATCGTCCTGCCAGCGGCCCCCGCCGAATTCCGCCACTTCCCGCAGGATTTTCGCCTGCAACGCACCGGCGGACAAAGTGCGGCAATCTTGCAGCAGACGCAGCAGGCGGGCCTCGCCGAACTCTTCACCCGCCGGGTTGCAAGCTTCCGTCACGCCGTCGGTAAACAGTATCACGCGATCCCCTGGGAACAATTGGGTGGAACCCATCTCATACTCCCGGCTGGCATACACCCCTAGCACGGTGCCTCCTTCCCGCAATCGCTCGTGCGAACCGTCGGAGCGCACCACGAAGGGCGCGTTGTGCCCGGCGTTGACGTACCACAGCCGGCGCGTTAGGGCCTCCAGATGGGCGTAAAAAAAAGTAATGAAGCGGTCGCTTTCCGTGTTGCGGTACACGATGGAGTTCAGCCGGTTGCAAAGGAGATTTGGCGCCACCGAGAGCGAAGACAGTCCGCGCACCGCCGCTTGCAGGTTGGACATCAGCAGCGCCGCCGGCATTCCTTTTCCAGCCACATCCGCGATGCATAGGCCCAGTGTTTTCGCGTCGAGCGGAAGAATGTCGAAATAATCGCCGCCCACCAGCCGGGCCGACTGCCAGGCGCTGGCTATTCCGTACCCCGGCATCTGCGGAATCTCGCGCGGCAACAGTTTTTCCTGGATGGCTTTGGCCTCGGCAATCTCCCGTTCCTGCTCCTGCTGGTGGAGCAGGGCTTCCTGTTGCGCTTTTTTCTCCTGGGCTTCCCGGGCCCGCAGCTCGCGGCGTTCCCGTCCCAGGCCGATCTGTTTCTGAAGGATTTCAAGAAGCCGCGAATTCGTCCAGGGCTTCTCCACGAAGTCGCTCACGCCGTACTGCATCGCTTCCACGGCCAGTCCCACAGTGGCCCATCCGGTCATGGCCACTACCGGCGGAGCGTCCTCGATCTGCCGTAGCCGGCTGAGCACGTCCAAGCCTTCGCGTCCCGAGGTGGTGTCGCGAGCATAGTTCAGATCGATGAGGAGAATATCGAACTCCCGGTGCGCCACTGCCGCGAGCAAGTCCGCTGGCGAATTTACAGTTTCAATTGCGTAGCCGTGGCCCTTGAGCAGCAGCCGCAGGGCGTCCAAGACGTCCTGCTGGTCATCGGCGATGAGGATTCGTTGAAGCATCATGCTGTTCCCTTGAAATGACAGGCATCCGTGGTGCGGCCTAGTTTGCAGGTTTCCTTAGTTTGAACAGGCTCAAAGCTCTGACGCCGCTCTCTCTTATGTGGCCCTCAGCTAGCCCGAGAGCGGTAGCGCAGCCCGGATGCCAGCAAGGAAGGACCCTAAGTCTCTCACAATAAGCTATTTATAGTCTGGCGGCGGTACTCAAGAAGCCGCTCATGGTCACTCATGGGAAGGCCCGTCCCAATTTCGGACAATGCTTGATCCACGATTTCTGCCCGCCCACTTCGCTGGGGAGGAACTGCGGCGTGGATTCTCTCTGTCGCGCCGGTTAGGGGGCTATCAATCCGTGTGTTTGAATCGCAACAAGCGTGGCTGCGGCTACTGAGTACCTCTGCCTACCGGCCGTAATCTCTTAGAGAACAGGCTCGTTCCAGTTTTCCAGGGTTTCCTTCACTTTGTGCAGGAACTGGTGCGCGATGGCGCCATCCACTACGCGGTGATCGTAGCTGAGCGTCACGTAGCACATGGAGCGGATGGCGATAGAGTCGTTGATGACCACCGGGCGCTTCTCGATGGCCCCTAGACCGAGAATGCCGACATTGGGCTGGCTGATCACTGGCAGGCCGAATAAGCCGCCAAATACGCCCGGATTGGTGATCGAGAAGGTGCTTTCCTGCACTTCCTCGGGTTTTAGTTTTTTTGAACGGGCGCGCTCCGCGAGGTCGTTCATGTTGCGCTGAATGCCGAGGATATTTTTTTCATCGGCGTTCTTCACCACCGGCACGAGCAAGCCCCAATCGAGCGCCACGGCGATACCGACGTTGATCTCTTTGTGCAGGACTACGTTGGTTCCGTCGAGCGAAGCGTTCAGCGTCGGATAGGCGCGCAGTCCCGCGACTGCGGCCTTCACGAAGAAGGGCATGAACGTGAGTTTGGTCTCATAGCGCTTTTCGAACTCGTCCTTGGATTTGGCGCGCAGTGCCGCGACTTTGGTCATGTCGATTTCATCGACGGAGTATACGTGCGCGGAGACGCGCTTCGAAGCCACCATGTGTTCCGCGATGCGCTGGCGCATCGTGCTCATGGGCTGCACTTCGTAATTGCCGAAATACATTTTCTCGCGCGGCACCGCCGTTTCGAGCGCCACGTGCGCCTGGCCGCCGGAGACTCCCGGCGCGGCTGCTTGAGGCGGAGGAGGCGCCGGACGCGAAGCCGTCGCCGAAACCGGAGCAGAGTGCGCTGGGGCAGCTGCAGTTGGGGCTCCGGCGGCCGCAATCAACGCTTCGATGTCCTGCTTGCTGATCCTCCCACCCGCGCCGGTGCCTGCCAGCGTCGAAAGATCGATGCCATGCTCTGAGGCCATGCGGCGGACCAACGGCGAACTGTGAATGCGCTCGCCGCCTGAACCGGAGGCAGCGGGAGCAGTCGCAATTGGGGCGGGGGCGGGAGCCCCAGGCCTCGGCGCTACCGGGGCTGGGGCACCAGCCACCGGGGCTTTCGGCGGAGCAGGTGCGGGCGCGGCAGGTTTCGCCGCTGCGGGCGCTGGCGTGGCTGCCGCAGAACCTGCGGCATCAATCACGCCGACAATCGTTTGAATCGGCACGGTCTGCCCTTCGCCGACTTTGATCTCTTTCAGCACGCCCGCCGAAGGAGACGGAATTTCCGCGTCCACTTTGTCCGTGGAAATTTCAAACAGCGGCTCGTCGCGCTCCACCTTGTCACCCGGCTTCTTCAGCCACTTGGTGATGGTGCCTTCGAAAATACTTTCGCCCATCTGGGGCATTACGATGTCTACGGCCATGATCGCTCTCCTCTTCTCTCTAAAGTCTTAATACCGCGCCAATTTTTTCGCGGCGGCAAAAACTTTTTTCGCGTTGGGCAGAAAATATTCTTCCAGCGTCGGCGCGTAGGGTACCGGTGTATCCAGCGACGTCACGCGCATCAGTGGCCCGTCCAGATCGCCGAAGGCTTTCTCGCACAGAATCGCCGCAATTTCCCCCGCGATTCCGCCGGTCTTGGTGTCTTCATGCACGACCAGGCACTTGTTGGTCTTTTTCACCGAATTCAGAATCGTCTCTTCATCCAGCGGCAACAGGGTCCGCAAATCGATCACTTCCGCTTCGATGCCTTCTTGCGCCAGGGCTTCGGCAGCTTCGAGCGAAGTATGCATCATCGCCGCATAGGAAAGGATGGTCAGGTGTTTCCCTTCGCGGCGCACCACTGCTTTTCCGATGGGCACGGTGTAGTCCCCGGCGGGAACCTCGCCCTTGATGCGGCGGTAAAGAAACTTGTGTTCGAAAAAAAGCACGGGGTTATTATCGCGCACCGCGGCCTTCAGCAAGCCCTTGGCGTCGTAGGGCGTCGAGGGATAAATGACCTTCAGGCCCGGGGTGTGCACAAAATACATTTCCGGATTCGCGGAGTGGAATGGCCCGCCATGTACGCCGCCGCCAGACGGCCCGCGAATCACCATCGGTGCCGGCGCGTTCCACAGGTAATGTCCCTTGGCGACAAAGTTCGTAATCTGGTTGAACGCGCAAACAATGAAGTCGATGAATTGCATTTCGCAAATGGGGCGCAAGCCGCAGTAGCTCATCCCGCAAGCGGCTCCGATAATGGCGCTTTCGCTGATGGGCGCGTCGATCACCCGCTCCCAACCGAAACGTTCCAGCAAGCCTTCGCTGGTCTTGAAGGCTCCGCCGTACACGCCGACGTCCTCGCCTATCAAAATGACCGCGGGGTCGCGCTCCATCTCCTCGAACATGGCCTGCTTGATGGCTTCGAGAAAAGTGATCGGCGTGCCATTCGAAGCGCCGCCATTCGTTGCGGCTCCGTTGGACTTGGCCATGGTTATCTCCGCGCCTTTCTCGAAGAGCTTGCAGCCCCGGCTTTCGCGGCTTTTTTCCCTCCACTTTTGACGGCGGCTTTGGCGCCTGGCTTCGAGCCATTTGCGGATTTCGCTTCGCCGGCAGAACTATGCGCGGCAGGCGGCGTGTCGCCAAAATGAATCGGCGCGTTCGCGCCCCCGGAGCCTTTGCCGGATCCGAATCCTGGAACCGTCCATACTGCCGTGACGCTCGATCTTGGCGGCGTCACTTCCGCTATCGGCCGCTCCCACTTCGCGCGGATTTTGTGGCAATCGTCGCCGGTGCAGTAGACGCCGGTCTCCGCAAACTCGGCCGGAGGCATCGGCGAATTCTCCGCAAAATCGCGCTCCGCGGCGAGCAGCGTGCTGATCTTCTCCTCGATCTCTCTCTTGCCCTTGGCATCGAGCAACTTTTCGCTGGCCAGAAATTTTTCGTAGAGATCGATCGGGTCGCGCGCTTCCCAATACGCGCGCATCTCCTTGGGAACGTACTCCGCCGCGTCGTGTTGGGCGTGACCTTGGCGGCGGAAAGACTTGGCTTCAATCAGGATGGGTCCTTCGCCCGCTCGCGCGCGTTCCACGGCTTCTTTCGCCGTGGAGTAAACCGCCACCACGTCATTGCCGTCCACGATGTAACTGTCGATGCCGTAGGCTTTCGCGCGGTCCGCCAAATTCTCCAGCGGCACCTGCTTGCGCACCGGCGTCGAATACGCCCATAAATTATTTTCCAGGATCAAAACAAACGGCGCCTTCTGCGCGGCGGCAAAATTCAGTCCTTCGTGAAACACACCGGTGGAGCTGCCGCCGTCGCCAATCCAGGTCATCGTCACAATTTTTTGTCCCAGGTAGCGGCCCGCCATGGCCACACCGGTCATCACCGGTATCAAATCGCCCAGCATGGAAATTGGCGAGACGATGTGCAAATCATCCAAATCGCCGAAGTGGCTGGTGCCGTCTTTCCCCTTGGTCGGCGAATCGTATTTCGCCATGTGCTGCATGAAAACGTCGCGCGGCCTTACGCCCTTCACCAGCAGCGCTCCGATGTTTCGAATCATCGGCGCGAGCCAGTCCTTTTTCTCCAACGCGTAAGCCGTGCCAACAGAAATCGCTTCCTGGCCCAAGCTGGAATAAAGCCCTCCGACAATTTTGTTCTGCCGGAACAGCTTCACCATCATGTCTTCGACGGCGCGGTTCAGCCGCATAAAGTAGTACAAATCCAGATACTGCTGCCGCGTCAATTCCTTCTTCATTCCCTGCTCCAGTTTCTATACGGAAACCGCAACCGCTTGTTCGGCGTGCTCCAGTTTTTCCAGCAGTTCTTTCTTCGACGCTTCCTTCATCTCCAGCCCGAGCAATTCTCCCAGATGCTTGGCGATGCGCGGCGCGACTTCCCCTTCTTCGACTTTGCGCCGTAGCAATTTCTCGAGCGAAGTTGCTTTGCGATCCGCAATCCCGCACGGCACGATCAAATCGAAATTCCGCAAATCCGTCGAAACGTTATACGCAAACCCGTGCGAAGTAATCCACCGGGTGAGGTGTACGCCGATGGCCGCCAGTTTTTCCTCGGTGTTGCCGGCGCGCACCCAAATTCCCGTTTTTCCGGCGACACGCTCCGCCGTAATCCCGAATTCCCCGGTCGCGCGAATCATCGCTTCTTCGAGCGTGCGCACGTACCACACGACATCACGCCGGATCGCGCCAAGATTCAGAATCGGATAGCCCACAATCTGTCCTGGCCCGTGATAGGTAATGTCTCCGCCGCGATCGCTGGTGTGAAATTCCACGCCTTTCTGCCGCAAAACGTGCTCCGAGGCCAGCAAATTCTCCCGTTTGCCGCTGCGGCCCAGCGTAATCACGTGCGGGTGCTCGCAATTCAGCAGCACGTCCTCGATAGCCTCGGCCTTGCGCGCCGCCACCACACGCTTTTGCAATGCGTACGCTTCCGCGTAGCCTATCAGCCCCAAATCAATCACTCGGCAAGGATTCACGGTTTTGCCTTTTGCAAAAAGGTGACTCGTAATTGGTGACTGGTCAAAAACAACACCGCAAAAATCCCATCCACCGCTTCCAGGCTCGGCTTCCCAGTCACTAGTCACCAGTCACTACACATTGATCTGTAGCCCTCGTACACTTGCGAACGCATCGCCCATCGCTTCCCACACCGTGGGATGCGCATGCACCATGTTCATCATGTCGTCGATGGTGCCTTCGAGTTTCAACACCGTCGCCGCCTCCGCGAGAATCTCCGTTGCCAGCGGCCCGATGATATGAATCCCCAGCACCTCGCCATACTGTTCGTCGGAAACCACTTTGACGAACCCTCCATGATTTCCCAGAATCGTGGCCTTGCTATTTCCCACGAATGGAAATTTCCCGGTCTTCACGTCGTAGCCCGCGTCGCGCGCCTGCTTTTCCGTCAATCCAATCGAGCCGATTTGCGGCTCGCAGTAGGTCGCATTGGGAATGCGCGTTTTCACGATCTGATGCGTCGGCTTTCCGGCGATGTGCGTTACCGCGATGATTCCTTCCATCATCGCCGCGTGCGCCAGTTGCGGCAGTCCGGCAACGATGTCACCAATCGCATACAGCCCTTTTTCGGCCGTCTCCATGTTATCGCCCACGTGGACAAATCCGCGCTCCACCTTGGCTTTCGATTTCTCCAGGCCGCAACCATCCGTCATGGCTTTGCGGCCCACGGCCAGCAACAGTTTCTCCGCCTGAAGCGTCTGCGCTTTCCCGTCCTTGTCCTTGAACGAAACCGTCACGCCCTTGGCGTCCTTTTTCACCGACTCCACCGCGCAACTGGTGAACACCTGAATGCCTTTTTTCTGAAACGCCTTGGTCAGTTCCGTAGAGATCTCTTCGTCCTCGACCGGCACAACCCGCGGCAGCGCTTCCAGAATCGTCACCTGCGTCCCGAACGAATTGTAGATGGACGCAAACTCCACGCCCACGGCGCCCGCGCCAACTACGATCAATGTTTTCGGAATCTCTGGCAGCTCGAGAATCGAGCGGTTGGTAAGAATCGTTTTGTGGTCGGGTTCAATTCCCGGGAGCGATTTCGCTTCCGACCCGCTCACCATCAGGATGTTGGAAGCTTCAATCTGCGTTTTCTTTCCGTCTTTCTCGACGCTCACGCGGCCTGGGCCTTCGTATCTTCCCCAGCCCTGCACCCATTCCACCTTGTTCTTCTTGAACAGAAACTCGATGCCCTTCGCGTGCTTCTTGACGATCTTGTCCTTTCGCGCTAGCACGTTTGCCCAATTGATTTTCAGCCCGCTCACTTCAAATCCCAATTCCGCCGCGTTCTTAAAGTGATCGTAAACTTCAGCGTGGTGCAGCAGCACCTTGGTAGGAATACAGCCGATGTGCAGGCACGTTCCCCCGAGGAACGGATCCTTCTCGACAACAACCGTCTTCAGTCCTAATTCGCCGGCGCGGATCGCCGCCACGTACCCGCCCGGACCGCTCCCGATAATCACCACGTCGTACTTTGCCACTCGTAGTCTCCCTTCCGCAGGGGCCAGAACCGGTGAGCCGAGTTCCTCTTCACCGAAGTCACACTCGATAGATGCTCGAGGGGGTCAGGCCGATAAACGGGGCGCCAGCCTTCCGCTTTGCGGAAGCCTTTTCAAGACGCACAAAAAGCCGCCCACTCGCCGCAGGCGAGCAAACGGCGGCATCTCGGCAAACATGCAATTTTAGCAGCGCTACGCGCCACCCGCAACCCGAGGCGAAGGCACGACAACCCGCCATTAGCGGGTGTGATAATCTAGAGGCATGAAATTGACTGCGGTTATGAGCCCGCCAAAGAGGGCGGCTATACCTGCTTCGTGGAGGAGTTTCCTGCCGCGATTTCGCAATGCGAAACCATCGAAGAGGCCAAAGCGAATCTTGCCGACGCTCTAAAACTGGCTCGGCAGTGCCAGCGCGAGCTTGCAGAGAGCGTCCTCGGGGCTATGTGAGAACTGAAAGGAGAAAAACCATGGCTGACACCAAAGAACATGCCTACGAACTGATTGACCGGCTACCACCGGTGCAGCTTTCCGCCGTCGTTGGCCTGCTAGAAGCCATGCTCGATCCCTTCTCTCTTGCCAATGCCCCAGTGGAAGAGGAAGAACTCACGGCTGAAACAGCCGCGGCCCTGGAGCGCGCCCGTGCTTCGCTCGCCCGCGGTGAAGGCATACCCCACGAGGAGATTCTGCGCGAGTTTGGCGTGAAGAAGTGACCGAACCGCCTGCGCCCGAACGCATCACAGTCCGGTGGTCTCCAGAGGCCCGCGCCGATCTCCGCGCCATCGATCGCGATCCGGCCCTGCAGATTCTCTACTGCGTGGACCGCTACCTCGCCAGCCACACTGGTGACGTAAAAAAACTCAAGCCCCCGCTGACCGGCTTCCGTCTCCGCTGTGGTGACTATCGAGTGTTCTTCGATCTAAAAGACGCTGACGCCATCGAAATCACCGCCGTACGTAACCGGAAGGAAGCCTACCGCTGATTTTTCTTTAGTCGCGTTGAGCGGCGGCGGGTGACCAGCGAAGCTGCATTTACTTGCGGGACATTTGATCGATGCGAGCGCCGACCTCTTCGTGAGTCAGGAACTCCCCGCGGCTATTTGGAAAGTTTCTGTCGCGGCGCTCAATCGTCGGCTGCACGATGTTGGGATGACTACGGATTGGCACTATCGAATGACCTGTATAGAACTTGGGAAACGTGACCGTACAAAAGAGCCAAACGAAATTCCTCGCGAAACGTCACAGGTGCTACCTAAAGTATTTTCAAAGCTATATGAGGAGAAGGTATCGCGCTCTGACGTTGCACATTCTCTGTCTATCCCACGCGCTGAACTTGAGCAGCTCATGTTTGGCCTGACAATTACTGCGATTGAAGGGGGAGGAAAAGGAACATCTCAGGCTAGGCGCGCACAACTTAGACTAGTTGAAGCAAAGTAAAATTTAGAGAGTTTGAGGCCGCGGGCGGATGGACGCGTCTTAATTCCGAAAAACGCCTTTGCGTGCCGCAACCCTGCGGGTTTCAGGGTGCGGTTTGGCGTTTTGAACGGAAGTGGCGTAACGAGCAAGTGAAACCGCCGGGCTTTAGCCCGGCCCTACATTCGGCTCAGAGAAGAATAAAAAGCGTCAGGATTTTCGATGGTTGCTGATGACGGCGGCGGGCGGGGCGAGAATGGGGCGGAGCTGGCCGGCGGCGAGTGCTTCGAGGGCGCGGAGGCGGCCTTCGAGTTCGGCAGAGGTTATGCGGCGCAGGCGATAGAGGGTGCGCAGAAAATCTTCGGCGGCGGTTGCTCCCTTCTGCGAATTGCACTCGACGCAACAGGAAACGAGATTGCGGTAGGAATTGCTCCCCCCGCGGGCCTGCGGGACGACGTGGTCGAGGACTCGGCCACGGGTGGCGAACCTCCGCAGACAATAAAAGCACAGGCCGCGGTCGCGCGCATGAATGGCTTCGCGCCGACTGCTGACCTGCAAGAAATCCATTTCCTCGACGTTGGAGCTGCCGCGCCGGCGAGCGAGGCAGGAGGGCACAGCGCCATCGGGCGGCGCGGCGTGTATCTCCTCGGGTAGAAAGACTTCGACCATGTGGCCAGCCATGGTGCGGTCGACCAGGCGCAGCGCGCCCTTGGCAGCGAGGCTGCGGACGGCGTGGCGAGCAGGCTGGTCCGAGAGGCGAACGCTACGGGCGAGCCAAACAATCCCAAAACGGAGTTGGCGCTTGCCTTCGAGGCGGCTATGTCGCAGGAGATGGGCGTAGACCACTCGCTCGGTAAGATTGAGGCCCAGGCGCGGCACGAGATCATCCTCGAGTTGTTTCCAGACGAGTGCGGCATCGGGTTTATTGTTTTTCATGGCTTGGGATCCAAAGAAGAGTTGACAGTCCACAGTCCCGACAGTGTCGGGATCTTCGATTGACAGTTCACAGCAAAGGGAAAGAACGAAGACTAAACACCCCGACAGGGTCGGGGCGTTAGGCTTTGTCCTGTAGCGCATTTTGTAGCGCCGGCTTCCAGCCGGCTCTTTTTCGGAGCGCGGTTTACCCTGAGCTAACGCAAGAGTACGGAGACCGAAGCACCGAGAGGAGAGAGGAGTGAAAAAGGCCGGCCCTTCGGGGGTCAGGGTAAACAAGCTGCACCGTACGAGGCGAACTGGGCACTACAACGTCGGAAAACAAAAAAGCCGGCGAGACGCCGGCGCTACAAAAGAAAAGCCCCGGCCAAAGGCCGGGGCGTAGTTTTCTACAAACGAAGTCTACCAGACCCATAATCCTCTTGTCAAGGGGCAATTTCAGTATGGACGCGAGCCTGCCATAGACGCCCGATCAACCAAGCCTCCAGCGAAGTTCCTCCACTGCGGCGGCGCACCGCGTCCCCATTCATCCCAGTACTAGTTATATATATTATCGTACTTAAATTTCCTCTTGCTTTCTTGTTAACTTAACCGTATGTTAGCGCCCGCACAAAACGGGCCCGGCCTGCGATTGCCTTTGCGGACATCCGTTCTTGCGAAGGGAGGAATAGGGGCCATGGTCATGAAATCCGGGGAGCGCTGGCATTGCATCAATCCAGCGTGTGGTTGCAAGGTAGTGGTGGAATCCAACGGTGAAATTGCGGGCCAAAATCCGCGTTGCGCCTGCGGCGGCATTATGAAGAAGGGTTATTCTCCGCCCGTCTTCCGCTATCTCGATTTCCTGAAAGTTCGAGAGCCCGCTATCGTTCACCGGGATTCCCCGGAGGACTGAGGCATGCGCACCGGGTTCGTCCAACACGCGTCGAGTGTGCGTGCTCCCTCTCTGGCCGCACGCAGCGGGCTCGCGCGCACTTTCGGGGGGCTTGCCGGATTCGTGGTGATCACTCTTCTTTGTGGCGGATTCTACATCCTTCAGGATGCCTTCGCGAATCCCCTCACCGAAGGAGCTGCCGCGGTGTTCTGCGCCGCTTTCATGATTACACTCGCGGCGGTCCTGCTGTTTTTCCTCATCAAGCCCGGCAAAAGACTCCGGACGACTAGCTCGGAACGACGCGCTCGTGATGCAACTGTCTCGCTGCGGCCGGTATTCAACCCGGCTCCCGAAGGCACGCGCAAGGACCATTCACGCAACAATTTGCCGTATCAACGCGTTTACGTGGATCACTCCTGCATCCGGCCGTAAATGTGCTCTTCGATTCAGGCGCGCGGAATCGCCGGAAAGTAGCGCTCTTCAAGAATGAGGCGGTGGTGGATTTGATGTCCGGCGGTGATGAAGGCCAGCCCGCGAACGCTCACTTCTTTCTGGCTGGCGATTCCGCGCCGCGACCAGGCTTCCTCCGAAAACGAGCGAAACAAAGCGATACTGGCGGCGCGCACCAGCGCAAATTCTTCGGCCAAGCTGGCAAGAGTTCGTTCGCCGAATCCGCCATTTTTGACATAGTCGTCCTGTTCGAATGACGCCAGCGGCGTCTGGTCGCCGCGCGCGATGCGCAACGCCCGATACGTAAAAATACGTTCGGTGTCGGTAACGTGCCCGAGAACTTCCTTCACCGTCCATTTTCCCGGCGCGTAGCGAAAACTTCCGTCCCGCTCGCTCCTCCCCGCGAACAACTGCACCATTTGCAGACGCTGGGATTCGAGAACGCTTACGGCGTCGGTCCCCGGAACTTTCGACACATAGCCGGCGTAAAATTCCGCGTACTCCGTTGCCTCGGGTCTCTTCATGGGAACTCCTCAAGATCTGAAGCTGCGATTATACCGCTGGGAGGAACTCCAGCGCACGGCGAACTCGGCGGAAGGCGCGCCGGGGTCGCTTATCAAAGATGTTAGATTTCTGCTTCAGGAGAGAGCAACAGCCATTTCGGCTGGCGATTCACTTTGCCGCTGGACGGCAAGTTCCGTCGCCGCTTCCAATTTTCGGTGCAGATAAATCGCAGAGCCAACCGTCAGCAGACAGCACGCCCAGGGAATCACCGGCGAAATCCAAAAGACTTTCGGCGACTGGCCCAGCATTACCAGCCACAGCAGCGTCAGCAGCAATCCGTAAAGCATGCCAGTCACCCGTTCCCGCGCCGCCCAGCGCATCGGAAAGGCGCACAACGATTGCATCATCACGCTGAAGGGATACGCGACGACCAGGTCGATAAAGTAGTGCTCGCCCGTGCCCAGCGTCGCGAAAACTGTGAATATCACAAACGTCAACGCAATTCCGCGCTCCCACACCGAGAGCCCGCGGGAATACCACCACGCCAGCAGAACCCAGGCGATATGCAAGGACGGAATCGCGTTCTGCACACCCTTGACCGCGATGGGTTCGCGCAGCAGGTGCGCGGCCTGCAACGTAGACATCGGATGCCACGGAAAATCCTGTAGAAAAATGTGCGCCGGACCCAACGCAGGAAACAAATTGTAAAACAGGATGCCAATCGGCCCGGTTAAGAGCAGCGCGGCCATCGCCGGGTATGCTTTTTTGCGGTCCCGAATCAACTGGCCGGAGTAAACCATGGCCAGGGGAATCGGCAGTCCGATGTAAAGAGCCGTGCCAATGGACCTGAACCACGGCCACATGGAATATAGCTGCCCCATCAGGAAGGCCAACTGCACGTGAAGGCTGGCATCAAACGAAAAGAGGTACAAATCGAGGACTTTGCGGTGCCATAACTGTGTACGCTCTAGCACGGCCCCTGCGCAAACCATGAATGCTGCAAACAAGAAGGAAGGCGCAAAAGCCAACGCCAGAAGTTTCTGCTTTTCCCCTTCGGTCCATACTGCCCGAAGTCCCAAGACCACCAGGCTGGCAAGCCCCACGAAGGAAACGCAACTCTCCCAATTCGGCTGGTAGTGAAAATGCCATACGCTGATCACCGCCAGGAGTGCGGCCGCTACGCCGACAAAGAGCAAGTCCAGCCAGGAACGCCCCACACGGAAAAGTACGAGAATTACGCTGGCCAGCGTGAGCGTGAAAAACACAAAAGGCATCGCTGTGCCGGCGAAGTAGACGTTCGTCACCAGAAAAATCGCACCGCCGCAGATGGCAGCGGTCAGCAGGATCTTTGCTGACTGAGGAATCTTCATGGTCTTCCGTTCATGCTCTCAGTGCATCCAACCGGACAAGCTCCGCTCACTGTTTGCGGACTTTACTTGCCTCTCCCAATATTCGAGCATGAATGAGTGATTTAGGCGGCCGAAAGCAGTACGGGGTGTGTTCAACGCGTGACGCCACTTTTATTGTCGCTCGTTCGAGAAACTCCGCTTTTTGTTTTGTGCCGCTTATTGCAAGATAGCGCGAGCCTATGAGCCCATCCGACCGCAAGACCGCACGCGTAGCCTTCCAAGGCGAACCTGGCGCATTCAGCGAAGCCGCCGCCATCCAGTTGCTCGGCGAGGCCATAACCACGGTGCCCCGCTCCACATTTGACGCCGCCTTCCGCGCGATTGATGAAGGCACCGCGGACGCGCTCCTTGCCCCCGTGGAGAATTCTCTGGCGGGATCGGTCGTGCGGGTGTTCGATTTGCTTTTGGAAAGCCGGCTCGCGATAGTGGCGGAGACGATTCTGCCGATCGAAATGCAGCTCATCGCCGCTCCAGGTTCGTCGCTCGAGGACATCCGCACCGTCGCTTCGCATCCCATGGCTTTGGCGCAATGCGAACGCTTCTTTGCCGCGCATCCCCAATGGAAACGCGTGCCCGCCGAAGACACCGCCGGCAGCGTGCGCGAAGCGCTTTCCCGTGGAGACAAATCCAGCGCCGCAATCGCCGGACGCCGTGCCGCCGAACACTACAAAGGCGTGATTCTTGCCGAGAGCATCCAGGACAATGCCGAGAATTTCACGCGCTTCGTCCTCCTGGTTCCAGAAAAAGAAGCTGTCGCTTGGCTCTCGCCCGCCGCCCGCAAGGTTTCTCTCGCCATGCGCCTCGCCCACCAGCCCGGTGCGTTACTTGCTTCGCTGGAGCCGTTCGCGAAGCACGGTGTAAATCTCCTCAAGATCGAGAGCCGTCCCATTCACGGCCGCCCCTGGGAATATCAGTTTTTCATCGATGTCGAAGCCGGCGATGTTGCCCGGCTCGACCAAGCCCTCACCGACGTCCGAGCCGCCACCAGCGAACTCCGCGTCCTCGGCCGCTACGTCGCCGCTTCCCGCCAATCTTGAAGCCACCAGCGTTTTTGACCTATACCAAAATAAAAAAGGCCAGCCTTTTGCGCTGGCCTTTTTTTTCATTACTTCGTTGCGTCTTTGCGTCGTTACATCATTCTTCAGCAGTAGCTGCATTCGGGATCGCCCATTCCTCCGGTCATGCCGTCCTTCATCCGGCGCAGACGCCGTCCCAGCCGCTCCGCCAGTTGGTGTCGCGCGCGCCACAGCCGCGCCTTTAGCGTGTTCTCTGTGACGCCCAACTTCTTGGCGGCTTCGCCCGTCGAATACCCCTGCACTTCGCGCAGCACGAACGCCGTCCGCAGGAGCGGCGAGAGTTCGTCCAGATTTTCGCTGATCATCTCGCGAATCTCCGTGCTCGCAAACACCTGCTCGGGATTCGGTCCGTCATCCGCGAAACGCTCCGCGGCCGGCAGTTCGTCTTCGCGCGGAGTTTCGTCCAACGATACCGCTGGACGCGACTTCGCGCTTCGCCGCCGCATCAGCGCCGCGTTGATCACGATGCGCGTCAGCCACGTTGAAAACTGCGACCGCCCTTCGAATCGCTTCAGATTGCGATACGCCGAGAGCAGCCCGTCTTGCAGCGCGTCTTCCGCGTCCTCGGTGTTCCCGAGTACCCGCAGAGCCGTCTGAAACAACGGTCGCTGGTAACGGAGGAATAAAGTCTCCACCGCTTTCTCGTCGCCTCGCTGCCCGGCGCGAATCAGCTTCTCCTCATTCGGTTGTAGTGCCACTGCCGCTTGCGTTGCCATAGTAGCCCCCCAATTAAGTCAAATCCGCTGCGCGACCTCAATGCGCAAAACCCTTTTTGTCAGTGAACTGGAACGCTGCCTGCCCGCCGTTTCGGTTTCTTCATCAGCACGAGAATCGGAATCACCGCGAAAAAAACCCATCCGAGCATCTTGAAATTGTCGAGAAATGCCAGCATCGCCGCCTGCCGTTGGATCGTGCCGTAAATCATTCCGTGCGCTTGCGCGCTCGCATGCGCTGCCGTCGACCCCGCGGAGATCAATCGAGCCTGCGTTCCATTGAGCATGTTGCGATACGCCGCGCTGTAATCGTTGACGTGCTCCATCAGCCGCGCTTGATGAAACTGCGATCGCCGGTCCAGCTGCGTAGTCACCGTCGCGATCCCCACGCTCGCGCCAATATTCCGCGCCAGGTTGATGATTCCCGTGCCCATGTTGGTTTTTTCCTTCGGCACGTACGCGAACGCCGATACATTGATGGGAATAAACAAGAACGCCAGACCAAAGCTTTGCAGCATGCGCGCCCGCACCGCGTGCCCGTAGTCCAGCCCGAGGTCCCATCCCGCCATCACAAACAACGCGGACGCCGATATGATGCAGCCAAACGCAATAAGTATCCGGGTGTCCACTTTTGACACCAGAATTCCCACAACGGGCATCATGCACATGATCACCGCCCCGCCCGGTGACAGCGCCATTCCCGCAAGTTGCGCCGTATAGCCCAATAACTGCTGCAAGAGCTGTGGAATCAATACCGTCGTCGAATACAGAACAAATCCCAGGAAAAACATCGTCGTGGTGGCAATCGCGAAATTGCGGTCTTTCAGCATGCGCAGGTCGATCACCGGCTCTTTTTCCCGCAACTCCCAAAGAATTCCCGCGATAACCCCCACCAGCATCAGTAAGAAGAACACCACGATGAACTTCGACGCGAACCAGTCCTCGCGCTGCCCTTTGTCCAGAATAATCTGCATGCTCCCCAGGCCCAGGCTGATCAGCCCGATCCCGATGTAGTCGACCCGGAATCCCGCCTTCATGTTTGCTTTCTTCATATACGGCGGATCGCTTACCAGAAAGTTGGTCAAGAGCAGTGAAATAATTCCCACCGGCACATTGATGTAAAAAATCCATCGCCAGGAAAAATTGTCGGTGATCCAACCGCCTAACCATGGGCCGATGGTGGGGGCTACGACGACGGCTAGCCCGTACACTGCAAACGCCATGCCACGCTTCTCGAGCGGAAACGTATCGTTCAAAATCGCTTGCTCGCTGGGCTGCAATCCTCCACCGCCTACCCCCTGCAAAATCCGGAAAATCACCAGCACGCCCAGGCTCGGCGCCAGCCCGCACAAAAACGAGCTGGCCGTAAATATCGCCACGCACGACATGTAAAACTTTTTCCGCCCGATTAATCCCGAAAACCATCCCGACAGCGGCAGCACGATTGCGTTCGAAACGAGATACGAAGTCAGCACCCAAGTGGATTCGTCCTGCCCCGCGGATAAATTTCCCGCGATGTGTGGCAGTGCCACGTTCGCAATAGAGGTGTCCAGCACCTCCATGAACGTCGCCAACGTTACGGTAACGGCGATCACCCATGGGTTGATCGTCCCGTCCGGCATCCTTAGCTTGGCTAAAATCCTGTCGCGCATCCCTTTTCATCCCTGGCCCTATTGTTTCTACGTATAACCGCCCGAAACCCTATCCTTATTCCCCATTCCCCTAATTCGTGATCACCGTCGCGTCCACGTTCATTCCAGGCCGCAAAATAGCCTTTTCCGCGGGAATCGGGTCCAGCACGATCTTCACGGGAATTCGTTGCACCACCTTCACGTAATTCCCCGTGGCGTTTTCCGGCGGCAGCAGGCTCAGCACCGCTCCCGTGGCCCCGGCAATCGAGTCCACGTGCCCGCTGAACGTTTTCCCGTAGGTGTCCACTGTCACTTCCACCTTTTGTCCCGCCTTCATGTTCTTCAGTTGTGTTTCTTTGAAATTCGCTGTCACCCACACGTCCTGCAGCGGCACGACCACCAGCAACCCTTGCCCCGCCTGCACGATTTGTCCCGTCTCCACTTGTTTATGCGTCGCTACCCCATCGATGGGTGCGGTGATCTCCGTGTAGCTCAAGTTAAGCTGCGCCGCTTCCAGCAGTGCCCGCGCCTGTTCCACCTTCGCGAGTTTCGCCTGCGCATCAGCGGTCTTCATGCCCACTTGTTTTACGTCCGCGAGCGCCGAGGCCACTCCCGCACGGGCCTGCTCGACTCGCGCCTTCGCCGCGTCCAGTTGCGCCTTGGTGACGTCCACGTTGCGGTGTGCTTGCGCTAACTTTTCTTGATCCGCCTTTAACGCGCTGGCGTTCGCATCGGCGTTGGCTTTCGCCGCGTCGTACTGCTGCTTCGAAATTTCGCCCTTTTCCATCAGCGGCAGATATCGCGCCAGGTCGGCCTTAGCCAACTCGGCATTCGCACGGCTCTTGTCCACGTTGTCTTGCGCCCAGGCCAAATCCGCCGTCTGCGCTTGCTCGTAAGTGGACTGCGCCTTCGCCAAGTCCGCTTGCGCGCCGAGCAACTGTGCATCCGCGCTCGAATTGCCACTCGCTACGTTTTCCCTTGTGCGCGGCACGTCCACTCCCGCCGACCGCGCTTCGCTCTCCGCCAACATCAGCGACGCCTTCGCCTGATCTAACGCGGCTTGATAGTCCCGCGGGTCAATCTTTACCAGCACTTGCCCCGCTTTCACCGGCTGGTTGTCCTCCACCAGAACTTGCGCTACACGTCCGTAAACTTTCGATGCCATGGGCGTAATATGACCATCCACTTGCGCATCGTCGGTGGTCTCGCGATTGTGGAAATAGACGAACAAGCCCACGATCGCCGCCAGAACCACGGCCCCGCCAGCAAAAAGCAACCGCCTCACGTTCGGGTTCGCCAACCCCTTCGGCGCTTCCTCCAGCTCCAGCTCTTCTTCCGTGACCCGCGGCGCCTTGGTCGCATTTTCCAGCCCAACTTCAATTTCAATGCTCATAGTCTCCTCGGCTACTTTGCGTAAACTTTTTCCATTTGCCCGATCGAACGCGCCAGGTCTGCTCGCGCCTGGTTGAAGCGATACAGCGCCACGATCTGGTTGTCGTTGGCGCGCGCCAGCGAGTCCTGCGCCTGGATCACTTCAATATTGTTCGCCACTCCCGCCTTGAAGCGGTCCCGCGCCTGTTCCACTTCTTCCTTCGAAAGCTGCACGCCCAGGTTCGCCACTTGCACTTCATTGCGCGCCGATTGCAGATTGAGCAGCGCCGTCTTCACGTCCAAAGCAATCTGGTTCCTCAAATCATCTTTCTGTTGCTGCAGCTTCTTGATCTCGAGGTCCGCGCGAACCATCTCCGCGTGTATCCGCCCGCCCGTAAACAGCGGCATGTTCACGCTCGCTTCATACGTGTAGGTCGGAAGTGTGGTGTTTCCCGAAGTTCCTACGTACTCGAAATCCCCATCGAACCGTAGCGATGGCAGCCGCGACTCCGAAGACGCTTTCTTTTGATTTTCTGCCGCCTTGGTTTGCGCTTCGAGCGACTTCCATTCCTGCCGCTCCGACAGCGCCAGTTGCATGCTCGGCTCGACCTCCGGCTGCGGCGTGTCATAGAAACTCAGCGAATCCGCCAGCTCGATCGCCTGCCGCGGATCCAGGTTCAGCAGCCGGCTTAGCCCAAAGAGCGAAGTCTCGCGATCCGTTTCCGCCTCGATCAACCGCTGCTTTTCGTTCTGCAGCTCCACATTGGCGCGTAGTGTGTCGATCCCCGTGCCCACACCTTCCTTTTGCAAATCCGCCGCCTGGTCATACAGCGCTTGCGCCAGACTCACTCGGGATTGCGAAGCCTCCACGTTAGCCATCGCTCGCAGCGTTCCGATGTACTGCGACACCACCAGCAAAATCACCTGCTCCCTCGTGGAAAGGCTGTTCGCTTTGCTGGCATTGACCGTGTTCCGTGCCGCTTGATATCGGCGCCAAAGCGTCAGGTCGAAGACTGGCGCTCCGAAGCTCGTCCCCGCCGAAAATACTTGGTACGGCCCAAGCGTCTTGGGAAAGTTGGGAAATGGCGTCTGGCCCCCGAACTGTGCCAGTAAGTTCACTTTATCCGCTTCGTCTGAAATTCTCGCACTCGCTTGCGGCAGCAAGTCCGCGCGCGAAATATTTTTGTCCTGCTCGCTCTGCGCCGCTTGCAAAATCGCGATCTGTGCCGTGGTATTCTGTTTCAGGGCGAGCCCCACCGCTTGATCCAGCGTCAGCCGCAAAACTTGTGCGGGCGCATTTCCCGCCAGCGCACTCTGCTTGTTCATGCCCTGGGCGTGGATCACTGCCGGCCCGGCCAGCAAACTGAAAAATATCGTGTAGAAAATGATGTGCGACGACTTGCGGCGCCCCTTCCCCGCCTGGCGTCCCTCTTGCTTCTCCCCCGCCACGATGTCGTGCACGATCGCTTGGTTCAGGCAGCCCTCGGCGACCAGCCGCCCACCTTGCCGGTGAATTTCCATCAAGAGCACTTTTCCGGCGGAATCGATAAAGCTCACCCCGCAAAGGTCAATCCGAAACTTCTCGCGCGACGACGCCGCATGCAACTCGCGCCAGCATTGCTCTAGCGCCCCAACCCACGGGCCCGCCAAACGGCCTTCTACACTTAGGGAGATCTTTCCGCGCTTTTTTTCCGTTGTGATTCTCAGCATTAATTCCGCCCCGATGCGCACTGATAGATGCACTACGATCGCCATCGCGTGTAAATATCAGTTCATGTGGAAGTGAAAGTAAAATAAGGACTTAACATAAAACACGAGGGGACTAGAAAGAGCATAATGACCATATTTAGTCATTATACTAAATACAGTCAATAATCATATGCCCATTTATGGGCATATAGCGCTCGGAATTTCCTTGCTCCGCACTCCGCCGCCAGTCCACGGTCTGCTCATTCTGGCTACCGAAGCGCGGAGCAATAATTTTTCCTACTTCTTCACAGCGATCGCTTGCAGTTCGAAGTGGCCTCCGATCAAAAGCGACCCGGCACCGATAAATTCGCGCGCGGGATAATCTTTCGTCGAAAAATAGCTCGCGTAAATGGGATTAAATTTCTGGAACAGCGACAAATCCGTGCACGCGATTTGTACGTACACCAGGTCGTCCATCGTCATTCCCGCTTGAGCCAGAACCTCTTTTTCGCCATCCAGCAAAAGCTTGATTTCGTCTTCTATCTTTTCCGGAACCTTGCCCGTCTTCGGATCAATCCCGATTCGTCCCGCAAGGTACAGTGTGTTTCCTGCAAGTATGCCGTCGCTGAACGGCGCCGATATGGGGCCGCCCGCCAGCTTGATTACTTTGCGCGACGCTTGCGGCGTAGGTTGCGAAAACACTCCTCGCACCGTAAAAACCCCCGCCACTATCAAGACCACCGCTACAATACTGATGCGCCGATTCATGCTTTGCCTCCATTTGAATGATCTGCCAGAGATTCGTGAGTGTAATACCCAAATCCCCCTTCGGCAAGCGGCCCGCAAAAAACTTCGCTTGCCTGAGCTCATCTACATGCCCGTCAAATCTCGGATCTCGCTCGGGCTAGAACGCAATCCATCCCGTTCGAACGAAGTACAGCGAAGTGAGCCCCACGCCCAGCCACAACAGCACTCCCAGAAGAAGCGGCCGCCATCCCACCTCTTTCAGCGTAGCCCGAGAAATTCCGCTGCCAATGAGAAAAAGTGTAGCGGTAAGCCCGAGCCGTCCCACAATGAACAGCCACTTGGCGGGCCGTTCGAACGCGGGAAGATACGTGTTGAGAACCGCGGCGAGAACAAAAAACGCGATGAACCAGGGAAACTGGATGCGCAGACTGCTCTTGCCGCCATCCACCTCTTTCGAACCGCCGCGCTTGATTGCGGCGGTTACAAATGCCACCGGAACGATCCACAGCGCGCGCGCAAGTTTAACGGTGGTGCCGATGACCAAGGCCTGCGGCCCGAATTTCGTGGCGGCGCCGACGACCGAACTGGTGTCGTGAATCGCTAGCGCCGCCCACAGTCCGAATTGCGATTGCGAAAGATGCAGCGCGCTTCCGATCGGTGGAAAAATCAGCAGCGCGATGGAATTCAAAATAAAAATAGTGCCGAGCGATACCGCCATTTCCTCTTCGTTGGCTTGAAGAATCGGGCCGATGGCGGCGATGGCGCTCCCGCCGCAAATTGCCGTGCCGGTGGTTATCAGAAAAGAGGAATTGCCGCGTACCTGCAAAACTCTTCCGAGCCCAAGACCCGCAAGAAGCGCGAAGGAAATTCCCAGCGCGGTGTAAATAAATCCGCTGCGGCCCGCCTTCAAAACTTCATGCAGATTCATCCCGAATCCCAGTGCCACCACCGAACTTTGCAGAAGCGCGCGCGCGATGCCGCGGCTTTCGTTGATGTACGGATGCGGAAAACTAAGGCCAAAGAGAATTCCCAAGGTGAGCGCGATAGGCGGAGAGAGCCGTCCCGTGAACGAAAGTGCAAAAGCAGAAACAAAAATAATTTTTGCAAGTGTGGGCATCGACTGCGAAAAGAGTATCAGGCAAGAGGCGCCGAGGGCCAGCGCCGGCGGTTTTACCTGTGTGGTTTTTCCTGCGACGGCGAAGCCGCTGGTTGAGCAGCAACAGGAGAAGCGGCGGGTGCGGATTTTGGCGCGGCGGGGTGGAGAAGAGCGGTGATGATTTTGGAGGTGGCGGCTTTGCTGGTTTGGCAGTTGCGGTCGTAGATGCGGCACTGCGCGAGCGTGAAAGTGCATCCGCAGGTGCAGGTTTCCGCGTTGAATTTATGGAGCGCGATGGTCTTTTGCTCCGGTGAAAGCTTGGTGAGATCGACGCCCGGAAGCTGGCTGGCGCGCTCCGCGTTTTTCAGGAAAATCTGGCCGGTATCCTCGAACGTTTCTACTTTGACGTTGTCGATGGAGAGCCCCAGGAGCGAGCGGATTTCCGTTTCGTAAAGAATCGGATCGCGCAGGCCTTCATGTTTTTGAACGATGCGGCCTTCAGAGTCGAGCACGAACGAAGTTGGAAGAGCGGCAATACCGCCGTACTGGATGCGCGTCTCGTTGCTGGCAATGGCCACGGGATAGTTGATGCCGAATTTCTCAACAAATTCTTTGATCGCATCCGCATCGTCGTCGTCAACGACCAGTCCAAGAATCTGCAGCTTGCCTTTGTATTTATTCTGCAACTCGATGAGGTCGGGAATTTCAGCGCGGCAAGGCCCGCACCAGCTGGCCCAGAAATTCAGAAGAATGACTTTGCCACGCGAGTCCGCGAGCGTGACCGGTTTTCCATCGAGAGTGGTGAGCTTGAAATCCGGCGCGGGATCGGGATTGCGAACGAAGCGAATGGTGGGTTGTTGGTCGGATTGCCGGGCAGAAACGAGAACGGGGCCGAGGCAAAGAAGCAAGGAACTAAGAATGAAAGGAAATGCCGCGCGGCTCTGAAAATGTGGCTTCATGGCTTCGTCTATAGGAGAGCACAGAGGAAGGAAGACGCCAAGTGCCAGATTCGCGGAGAGAGACTTTTGGGCAGGGCCCCGTCCGGGTCCGACCACATCGGTATTTACCATCGCCAATTGCCTCCTGGGGCGGAATTGCGTTGACAGGAGTGGGGGGAGGGCATACTGTCTGTGGACAGTGGCCGGTGCCCCGGGCGCGAGCCCCCCTTTTCCAGGTTAGTCATAAAACAGAACGCCGTATCTTCCCTCATTCGCAGGTCTGCGAGTGAAGGGCGAGGAACGACTTTCCGTGGTGATGCCCTGCGAGGCCAACTGGCCAGTCAAGGAGAAATGTATGAATAGACGATGGATTGGTGTAGTGGTGGGCCTGATGTTGGTGGCGCTGGCGGTTGTCAGCGCGCCGATCGCATTTTCGCAGGCGGAGCAGGGTCAGCCGGTGGTGTACACGTTTGTCAGCCAGTTCCAAGTGCCGCGTGCGAATTGGGCAGGATATTCGGAAGACAGCGAGAAGACGGTCGTTCCGATCCTGGAGAAGTTGACCGCCGACGGGACCATCATGGGCTGGTCTACCTTTGAGTCCGTCGTACACACAAGCGACGGATACACGCACGGAGCAGCATGGTCGTCGAGCACGATCTCTGGTCTGATGAAGGTGCTGGATGAAATCCGCAAGGCCGGTCCGCGACCGGGGCAAATTGCGGCTACCAAGCATGAGGACTTGTTGATGCAGTCGTCGATGTACGCTGTCGGGGGAGGGGGAGCGCCGGCGTACCTGCGGGTGGTATGCCAGAATGCCAAACCCGAAAAGCCGGAGGGATACGCCGCGGTGCTGAAGAAGTATTTATGGCCCACGGTGGAAGAGCAAGCCAAGAAAGGCGTGATCACCTACGCCAGTCTCGACTCGCAGTACGTGAATACCACCACTCCTTCGACGAGGTGCCTGGTCACCAACTACCCCAACGCTGAAAGCATGGATAAGTGGGCGGCGGCGGTGAACGCAACGCTGGGCAAAATGAGCGCGGCGGATCGCGACGCTTTCTATGGCGCCACGGTGCTCGACAGCCGGCGCGACGTCATGGCGCGGATCACGCACTCCAGCCATAAATAACCGATTGCGGCGATTGGTTTAGAAAGAGGGGGCGATGTTAGCTCCCTCTTTTTTGTTTGGAAAATCGAAAATGGAAATTGGAAAAGAACGCGCTCGAAGACGAAGAGAAAAGTATCAGACGAGATCGTCGACAGTGGGCCGCGTGGCGCCTTTCCAGCTGGCGTCAAACTGTTTGCGGACGAAGCCTGCGTCGTAGGCCTTGTCCATGGCCTTTAGGGCTTGCTCGAGGCCGAAGAGCGAGCGCGGGTTGCGGGGATTACGATCGAGGTCCGCGCGGAAGACTTCCTCGGCTCCGGCATTGTCACCGATTTTCAACAGCACCGCGCCGAGAGATTCGCGCACGGGATAGAACCAGTCTTGCGGCTCGTCGTACTTCAGCAAATCTTGAGTGGCGACGGCGGCGCGAAGCTGGTTTACCGTGGCATCCATATCGTTTTTCGCGAGAGAGATTTTCGCACCTAGAACATTCTCCGCGATTTTCAGGATGTCCTTGGTCTTGTTGTTGATGGGCATCTGGAAGATGGCATCCGGCGGCGTCTTCTCTTCCACTTCGGCAACAATCTTGTGCTCCGCTTCCGCCTCGTCCAGTTTTCCCGTGCCGGCAAGAGCCAGGCCGCGAGCGAAATGCCAGAACACCGTGGCGGTCTGCATGGCCGGGTCAGGCTGGGGTGTTTTCAGGATTTCGTTCCACTTGTGAAAGCGCACTTCGACGGCCAGCGGCACGGTCATGAAGCCCCCGAGGGGCGGCATCTCTTTCACGTGGGGCCCCACGTTGGCAGCGAGCAACTGCGCGCCGCGCCGGGACTCCAGATAATTGCCGTTCATGGCCGCAGCCATGGCGATGAAATGCAGATTGTGGCTGTAGTACATCATCGAGTAGATGCCTTCGGCTGCGCTGGTCTTGATGTACGCCTGATCGACGAGCGCCGCTTTCTGGTTGGTTTGTAACGCGGCTTGGTAATCGCCGGTGCGGATGTAGATGTGCGCGGGCATGTGGACGATGTGTCCCGCCGCAGGAGCAAGTTGCGCCAGGCGATTGGCGCCGGCCAAAGCGCGTTCCGGCGTTGAGGAAGCTTCCACGGTATGAATGTAATAGTGAATCGCACCCAGATGATTGGGCTCGCGGCGAATCACAGACTCCAGCGCAGAGACGATTTCGTCCGTGCCTTCTTCCGGGGTGCCGTCTGGGCGCCACAGTCCCCAGGGGTGCAGGTTCATTCCGGCCTCGGCGAGCAGGGTGGCGGCATCGAGGTCATCGGGGAAGCGCTTGACCACTTCGCGCAGGGCATCGCGAAATTGTTCCGCGGCGGCGCGCAAATCGGATTTGGGATCGGCGGGGAAACGCTTGGCCAGCGCGGCGATGTAGGCCTTGTCGCTCTCGGAAGCATCGGCGGCGAGCGTCTCCGCTTTCGCGATGGCGGTGTGGGCCTGCGCGAAGCGGTCTTGGCTGGCGGGATCGTTGTAGTTAGGGCCTACAGCTTCGGCGACGCCCCAATAGGCCATGGCCAGTTTGGGATCAAGCTCGGCGGCGCGCTGGAAGGAGCGTGCGGCTTCGTCGTGATTGAAGGCGTAGATGAGGCGCAAGCCCTGATCGAAGAAGGCCTGCGCTTGGGCGTTCTTGGTGGAGACGGGGTGATGCCAATTGCCGTAGCCGGTCATGAGTGTGGCGGATTTAGGTTTAGAGGGGGCTGCGTGGTCAGGATGTTCCTGCGCGAACGCGGGAGTGGACAGCGTCAGGACGAGAGCGAGCAGGGTCAGCACGCGGCGATGCATTGGGAGCCTCCGGGAACAGTGAAGTGAGGGTGACTTGTTCGCGGATTGTAGCATTCTGAAGCTGGCAACGCGTAAGAAATTACCATCTCGGAAAAGCCATTCGAGACCGGCGACAGACCGCTGGTACTTGCAGTACTCCAAAATTGCATCGAGGCTGAAGCATTTCCCCTGCGGTAGGGACGGGAAAAACCTTATCCATTTTATTTTGAAGCAGTTAGAACAACGGCCCAAGGAAAAGTGAGTGCCTCTAACTAGGCCGGAGGTGCACATGCATCTGACCAAACAGCACTACCTTATCAGTGGGGGCGCGATCCTGCTGGCGGCGGCATTGACGGTGTCTGCCGCGACCTTGCGGGACACGTCCAACCCGGTGACACTGCCAGAGCGCACGGCGATTCACGTGACTCTGGACCAAGCTCTGGCGACTGATCAGAGCAGACCGGGAGACCACTTTGATGCCACGGTCTCCGAGCCGGTGGTTGTGGACGGCAAGACGGTGATCCCTCAGGGCACCCATGCCGAGGGGTTAGTGGTGGAAGCGCGGCAGTCGGGAAGGCTGATGGGCCGGGCGCGGTTGCAGCTTGCGCTGCAGACCGTGGCGGTGAACGGGCAGAACTACGATGTCCGCACTATCTCGCACCCGAAGATTAGCCGTGACCACAAGAAAGCCGACCTGACGTGGATCGGCGGCGGCGCCGTTGGAGGAGCGTTGATTGGCGCAGTGGCCGGCGGAGGGACCGGCGCGTTGATCGGCGGACCCATCGGAGCGGGCGCCGGAACGACAGTGGCGCTACTGAGGGGAAAGAAAGACATCAAGCTGAGGGCGGAGACGCCGCTCAAGTTTGAGCTTTCTGAACCTGTGACCATCAAAGTGAAAGGCTGAGATTTTTTTCAGACCTTTCTCACACAGCGCCGAAAGGGCGGGCGTGCTTCGCGCCGAGGTTGGCCGAGGGCGCCCGCCCTTTTTGTGAAAGAGAATAAGGATAACGCGGAGACGCAAAGGACGCTGAGGATACGCAGAGAAGACGGAGGGTGCTGGCGAAATGGCGAGAGAAAGGTCAAACACGCCGCGCTTAGAGTGAGGGTTGCGAAGGTGAATGAGGTCAGCGGTAGATTTCTCTGCGGTGGCCGACACGGAGAACGAGAATCAGCAGCCGATCGTCTTCGATCTTGCAGATGAGCCGGTAGTCGCCGACGCGGTATTTCCAGAACTCGCCGAGTTTGGAACCTTGCAAAGCCTGACCGATACTGCGCGGGTTGTCCAATCGGGCGACGCGTTCGTGGAGAAATTTCAGGATGCGCTTGCTCTGTTGCGGGTCGAGCTTGCCCAGTTCGTGGTCAACCTGGGCAGAGAGTTCAATCTTCCAGGCCATGCCGCTTCAATGCGTCCTCAAGAGGAACGGTCCGCTCATCGCCGCTGCGAATGCGATCAAGCGCACGTTCGGCCAGATAGAGGTCTTCGAGATCGTCGAGGTGCTCGAGAATGGCTTCGCGAACGTAGAAGGTCTTGGTGCGGCCGGTGCGGCGGGCGAGCTTTTCGAGGCGTTTTTCGATGGATTCTGGGAGGCGAATAGCTAACATAGATACCTCGCTATACAAGTATAGCACGGTTCAGGGAAGAATGAAGTGGAAAACAGAAACTGAAAATCGGAAGATTACGAGGCAGAGGCTCCGCGGGCGGCGGCTTTAAGAATTGCGAACGCGGCGCCCTGCGGATCGGCCAAAGATGCCAGCTTAGGTAAATCAAGTCGGGCTTCGACTATAAATATTACAATCAGGAAATGCGAAACGGCCCTTTTCTGCGTACCGGGACCGTGTGCAAAACGAGACACTCTCCTCACGCAAGAGACGTAAAACGCTCGACTTATCTCTGTTGGCGAGAGAAGTGCATTACTGCCAATGAAGGTGATGAGTATGAGCCATCCACAATACGTCAAAACAGGGATATGCGAAAAATATCAAACGCTGCTGGAGGAATGCGAGAGAGCCTTGGCGATCTGGAACCAGCATCGCGCAGAGGTTGTTAAGTCAGCAGTGATTGCAAAAGAAGCAGGCGACGAGCTCCTGCGATTGCAGGCGAAGTATGCGCGAGCTTATACGGTGTTGCAGAACCACGCGCGCCTCTGCACCTTTTGCCAGTTGATGGCAAGAATTGAGGGGCGAGGGGCGTGAGTTCAAAATAGGTGCCGCGCGTCTTTAAGCCATACGGAACTTGGAAGAACCTACGGAAGAGTGGAAGTAATTGTCCACGAGCGGCGGCGGATCACGGCGGAGACGGCGCTGCGGCTGGCGCGGTACTTCAAGACGAATGCGGAATTTTGGTTGAACTTGCAGAATTTTTACGATTTGGAGTGTGAGAGGCGGGCGGGCAAGGCATCGCAGATCAAGCGGCAATTGCAGCCGGTTGGAGCGGAGTAAGAAGAGTCAAGATGCCGCCCTGAAGGGACGGCGCTACAAGAGCCGATACTCCCCGGAGCCGAGGAAGGTGAGGAGGCCGAGGTCGCCTGAAAACTAGAAACTAGAAAGCAGAAACTAGAAAACGGAACGGAACTGGAATGGAGTTTGGCCAAAGCGGCGGTGTGGGCGTAGTCGGCGGCGAGAGTGAATTCGTGTTTGCCTAGCGATTGGACGACTTGGAGCACGTGTTGAAAAGAAGGTGATCGAAAAGTACAATCTACGGCCATGGCTCCGAAGGCTGGATATTTCACGCCGCTGTTGCACGTCATGGATGTGCGGCGCTCGATTCGCTTCTACGAATTGCTGGGATTCGAGCTCATCGACCTGGAGGGCGATCCCGCATGTCCCGGCTGGGCACGCATGCACTGCGAGGGCGGCGCCGTGATGTTTCTGTTGGCGGAGGAGCCCTTCGATCCCACCAAGCATGCCCTGCTCACAGCCATGTATACCCCGGACCTGCCGGCATTCCGCAAGCACCTGTTGGCGAACGGTGTCGCGGTGCCCGCGATCACCTATCCGGGATACATGCCGAGCGGAAGTCTCTCGTTGCGCGACCCCGACGGCTACATCATCGACATCCATCATTGGAGCGACGCGGAACACACGGCCTGGCTGAAGAACGTCGAGCAGAAGAAAAAATCCGGAGTGTTACGGTCCAGCGGGTAGCGGGAGAACAGCATGGGCGGCGGCTGGATGGAAAGAAGAAATGACGACTCGATGGAAGCGGTTCTATCAGAAGCAGATGGAGGATGCGAAGCTGCGGGGGCTCGTGGAAAGCGAGCTGGAGAATCTGCAATTGGGAGTGCAGATCGCCAAGCTGAGGGCGGAGGAGAATCTGAGCCAGACGAAATTGGCGGCGAGAGCGGAAATGAGTGCGCCGAAGATTTCGGCGATGGAAAATGAGCCGCGGAATCTGACGATTGGGGCGTTGATCCGGGTGGCGCATGCGCTGGGCAGCCGGGTGGAAATCAAGTTGGTGCGGAAGAAAGGGACGAAGGCGGGGCGCATCCGGAGCGCAAAAAACGCGCTTTAAACCGAAGGCTGGAAACCTCAAAGGCCCCACACGCAAAAACCCGCGTATGGGGCATCAAACCTAACGTCCGGATCGGCTCCGGACCACCCGCCGGCGCCAACCATTCCAAATGGTTTATTGGAAGAAGACGCCGTTACGTTCGTGCCCGACTTGGCCAGAGACGCTGGCGGACGTGTTTGCTGGTCCCGATTGGAAAGCCACGCCGTTGCTTTCAGCGGACCAAACCATAGTTGCGGAGTTCATGATGAAATGGCCAGCCATTCCAGTGCCTGCGTCGCGTACTTTGAAGTGCTTCACGCCGGGAGCCCACTGCACGTCGAAAGACACCGTCACCGGGTTATTCGACCCATCCTGGAGCGCATTCACCACGTTGAAGTAGTCTTCCATCTCGAGATTTTTGACTACCAGGGAAGCTCGTCCAGAGCCGGGATTCACAAAGAGGCTGTTCGCGCCGACAGGAACGGTCCAAAAGAGGCCGTTGTCCAGACCTGGATCGAAGTCGTGGACCTGATTGCTGAAATCGGAGGCCTCCGGCCCCACGTAGAGGTCGATTCAAACAAAGGCGAAGTTGCCCTGATGGTGCCTTCCATCCCTCCCGATGTATTCGCCGGACATGAAGCGCATATCGGCATCGAAGATCAATGGTGTGTTAGGCGGAGGTGTGAAGCCTTCGGCAGTCCAACTGCCAAGAACATCGGTGGCACCCAGGACGCCGTTGAAATCGGTGATGGTTGCAAGTTCGGGAGAGGTTCCGGGCAAGAACACATGGAAAACATGTCCATTGCCGAGGAGGTCTAGTCCGCCGGGAATGGGATTGGGCAGCGACGCTTCCTGAGAGGAACGGAGAGGGAGCGGAAGGGCGAGGCCTGCCGCGAGCGTCGCGCCCGCTTGCAAGAAATTACGGCGCGAAAGCGCGGAGGCGCGTCTCCAGAAATGGGCGTGACCGCGCGAGCCGGTGCGGCGTTTAAGCAAGTGCTGCGGTACAGGAATTGAGCGAGACACCAGGGGTTGAGGAATCATGGTTACCCCCTTCAGGAATAAGTTGCTTGAAGGCTATTCCTGTCTTTCGGTGGGGTCAAGCAAATTTTGGGTAGTGGAAGTGAGTGTCGGTAGTTCTTAGTTGCAAAGCTACGCGGTTGCAGCGGTATAGAGAAACTGACTGGAGCCATCGAAATCGAGCTAGCAGAGTTTATAGGAGCCGGGGCCGAGGAAGGTGAGGAGGCCGAGGTCGCGGAGGACTTGGAGCTGCTGGCGGATTTTGTCGCGGACGTGGGCGTTGTTGGGATGGAGTTTGGCCAGGGCGTCGGCGTGAACATATACGTCGGCGAGAGTGAATTCGAGTTTGCCTAACGATTGGACGACTTGTAGCACGTCGAGAGTCCAGCCACGTTTTTCTACCTGTAGTTTTTCCAGTGGGCGAAGCCGATTGTAAGAGGCTCGTACTTGCTGCGAAGTCTGCGGCGTTCCTTCGTTCACAACCGAGATACGGGCATGCACGGGAAGGGTTGAGAGTTGAAAGTTGAAAGCAAGAGAAGAGCGGCTGGCCTCAGAAGGCTGGCCCTACACGAGAGGAAGGCGGGAGAAGGAAACGTGCAGAAAAGAAAGAGGGGCACCCGCCGCGGCGGGTGCCCCTACGGTTGGAAAAATTGGATGCGGCGTCCGGGCTAACGCTGCGCGACTGGCGCGGCGGAGGCCACGGCGGTATTGCCGATGGCGTCGCCGTTGACGACGAGCTCAACGCGGCGATTGCGCTGGCGGCCTTCGGCGGTGTCGTTCGAAGCGACGGGCTGCATTTTGCCGAAGCCGCGGGCAGT
>Ga0137418_10000499_pt1 | contig 35140 bp, 35 predicted proteins | sample CZODoug3_1_2_16f_FD_122242 | JGI IMG/M metagenome (GOLD analysis project Ga0137418, IMG submission 122242) | Vadose zone soil fungal communities from Angelo Coast Range Reserve, California, USA - CZODoug3_1_2_16fungal (Hybrid Assembly) | ecosystem: Environmental > Terrestrial > Soil > Vadose... | reverse complement strand
CAAGAATTCGCGGGCAGGACACCTCCCGTTTGGACGCACAAACTTGTAGATGCGCCCCAAGGGCCCGACCAGGTGTTGCTGCCGCCGGTGTTTCGTAGTGTGGCTAGTGCTCGCGCTTGCGAGTCAATCCAGCTTTGCCCAAGCCGGTCTTGGTGACTGGCAGAGCGTGCGTAACCTTGCTGTGCACTCCAACATTTCCGTGAAGACCAAAGCCGGCGAAAAATATCATGGTGATTTGGTGAATGTCACCACCGACTCTTTGACCCTTGACTCCGACGAGCGAGGATTTCCTGGCCGAGTCACCACCCGGAGAGACTTGCGCCGGGACCAGGTGCAGGAGGTGCGATTGGTAAGGCCGGCAGCCTCGTTATTGGCTGGCGCGGCCATCGGAGCTGGTGTTGGCGCCGGGATTGGGGCGGGGCTGGAATCCGCCGCAAAGTCGAATGAGGACCGTGGTCTACTGACCGGAGTTCTGGCTATATTGGGCCTGGTCATTGGCGCTGGCATAGCGCGTCACTACCCCTTCGTCAAAGGCAAACTGATTTATGTCGTTTAGTATGCTCATATGCGACGTAACACCTGACCAGGGTGCCAGAGAGTTTGTTCCTCTCACCGAAGAAGGTGCGGAGCGATGACACTGAGAAACTCACTCGAGCTGATGATCTTGGTGTTCTTCCAGAACTTCGGGAAATGGCGCTGGTTGCCTGTCACCAGGTAGTCCGCGCGAGCGGCGTCGGCGCATTCAACAAAGATGTCGTCATCCGGGTCAGAAGTGACTTGCGGCACACGTGACGGCGTGACCATGCGAGTATGATTTTTAATTAGTTGGAGCAATTGTTGGCGCATACTTCTGCGAATCTTGAGCTCAGGACGAGCTAGAACCATTGCGTACTCCGACACAATTGGATCACAAACATACCAGCGAGCAGGCTTGGTCATGGCCAGAAGGACGACCGTTCGCTGCAGGCCTTGAGGTTTGAGCGCGGCGGACACAACCACATTTGTGTCAATCACCAGCCGAAGCGGAATCATCGGCGCTTGGATCGGCGAGCAGATTTGATGATCTGGTCTATCTGCTTGGGACCCAACCGGTTGCTGCCCTTCTGTTTGGACTCCTGCCCGATGATCCGAAGGACCTCGGGCTCAGGGACCGCGAGGCGTACATAATCCCTGATGCTGAGTAGCACAGCGCGTGGGCTGCCGCGCTTCTCTATGACGAGGGATCGGCCCTCGTCCTCCACGCGGCGAAGAAGCTTGCCGAAATTTGCCCGCGCGTCTAAGGCGGTGACCACAATCCCATCATTCATAAACTCTCCATTTCGATTGATTAAACTGTACAGTTCGCGGCGAATAGATGTCAACTACGCAGTCGAGAACGCGGCTTCCGAAAGTCACTACGTGGTCGACGAATGGTTCGAGGCCATTGTTGGTTTGATCCGCTGGTTCTATCATTCCCAGACTCAAAATGGACGCCTAGGTTGTTGAACGGCCTGGTAGACACACTGCGCATTTACCAGCGTTATGCGTGCCTCGTTCGGACCAGAGTTAGAAGCGCAGCCTCTTCGCTCGGTGCAATCACTTGGCAATCAGTTAGAGCGCCTTACCATGTACTTTCATGTGCTTTAAGTGCAGTCCGTGCTTTATATGTCGTTGAATGTACGCTTTATGACGGATTCGAATCCCACTCTCTCCGCCATATTTTCAATGGCTTAGCGTCCGCACCTGCTGTTTCACCTGCCGTTTAGAGCTAACCCTGCCACTTTTGAATTGGCTTGGGCCATTTCATCGGTCACCACGTCACCGTAGAGGTTCATCGTGGTTCTGATGTCCGTATGCCGCATCAGCTTCTGCTGAACCGCAATGCCGGTGCCGACAGCATCCAACCACGCCCGGTAACTGTGCCGCATCGTGTGCGTGCTGAGCTTGCCGACGCCTGATGGTGCCTTCTGGCTCTTAACGCTGGCCTGCTGCATCTTCCTCGATGAACTTATCCCACATCTGGTGACGACGCAGGAAGTCCTCTAGACGCATTTCCCTGTCAACCCAAAGTTCGCTCCTCGTGTTGTAATACCGCAGGTGATTCTCGGGGTCCACCTTCTCACAATCGGACATCTCATGCGTCCATCCGTTGATGACGCTGATGGCAGGTAGGGTTTTGTTGGCACCGTCAGCCTCTGCTTCAGACAGCCAGAGCCGCTGGTCGGCTCGACACTGCTCCACCGTAGGTGCGTGTTTGACTTCTTGCCCGACCGACAGCGAAGCCGCCATTACGCCAGCGAGAATCAGAATGCGTTTCATTCACCCTCCAATTGCTTCGGTGGAAAGTCGAAGCACTATTTCTTCGCAGGCTTCGCCGTGAAGAACAGGCTTAACGACTCTTCCGACCGTCGAACAGTCAAGCAGGAGTCACCGTACTTCAATGCATCATCGTCATCAGAAGGAATATTGTCCGTAAAGAATTCGCAACTCTTTCCAATCGGGAAAGAGATGTAAGATGCGAATGACGGCTCCTCCTGTGTCAAGGAGATGACCAGACCGCCCTCCACAGTGGCCGTGTGTACAAACCCGTAGATATGAGTGATAGCCCCGCTTTCTGATGCAGAGAACGCCAGGACGGGGATTGCACCCTCTATCAACTGGTCTAGTAGAACCAGAGCCTCTGCCGACGATATTTCCTTTTCGCTCACTTCTTTGCAGCCCGAACTTTCGCCCAGCGTGCTTTCTGGGCGGCGGATATCCTCTTACGTGCAGCCGCCGACAGACGCCGTTGGCCTACGCTACGCCTTGCCCCTGACTTCGAACCCAACGCCACCAGTGCGGCACGAAACGATTGACTTCATTCACGGCTCGTCCCAGTTCCTTTTCCAATTCTTGGACCGTCCGCGGCTCCAATGCCATCATCGCCCTGCGCTGCTCAAAACTCAGTGGACGCTTTCAGGACTTCTGGGAGCGCAGAGCAGAACTTGGGGACAAGGCCGCATGACTCACCACTTTCTTGTCGTGCACCCTAGTTGAACTGATTTGACCCAAGTTGACCCATTCTGAACATGAAACTACTACAGTTTTACTACAGTGCCGGAGCGACTGACCCTGACCTCTAACTCGACACGGTGGAGGTCTGGGGGTCGCATCTGAAAACCACTGGAGACTTGTTCGACGACGGTCGAGTCCGAGAACGGAAGCAATGGTAGCCGCTGCCGTTCAGTGGGCCGAGCGCATCATGAAGAAAATCGACAACGTATTCGGGGGCGGGTCGTAGCGCGAACTAGACGAAACGGCACCAGCACGCACGCAGAGCTTGCAGAGCTTGAGAGAGGTTGACTTCATGAGGCGTCGAGAGTAGAGTGCCGGAAATCGAGGTTTGCTAAGTGCGGACTCGACTCAAGGCGGCTTCTCTCGTCGCGATCGCTGTGTTTCTATTAACGATGGCTGTGCCGGCAATCGATCTTTCTGAAACAAACTTCGATGAAGCGAACACTCCGACGAACGAGATGGTGGTTCAGGAGCAGGCCGCTTGTTCGAGATGCGTCTCGTCGTTGAAAGCGTTCGTGCCGAGAATATTTGCGCACACGCGCAAGACTCAGGTGAGCAACACTCCTTCGGTCCCTCTCGCAGAATTGACCTACTCCCCTTATTCTCAAGAACTGCTGTGTACGATTCGTTGTTAGTTCGTCCACTCCACAATCTACATAAATCCGTCACATAACTTGGCGATCTGTAACCCGCCAGGCTCGAATGTTCGGGCAGCTGCCGTCCGTAGCCATTGCTTATGACTTGCACAGGCACTGATTGGCAAGATGCGTCATATTATCCTTCATTATCACTTCTTCAAGAATGCCGGCAGCACTTTTGCCGCCGCGCTGGAACATAATTTCGGGAAGAATTTCGCCAATTTTGATTCCGAGCACTATAACCGAAGGTTACACCCGCAAGAACTCGTCCGCTTCGTTCAGGAGAATCCACATCTGGTTGCAATATCCAGCCATCACTTGAACCCTCTTGCACCGCACGTGGAAGGGATCCAATTCCACGAGGTGGTTATTCTACGGAACCCAGTGGACAGGATTCGCTCGATGTATGACTTCTTTCGCAGGGAAAGGATCAGCGAGGATCCCCTGACCTGCGAAGCAAAGCGACTTAGCCTTCCAGCGTTTCTTGAGCTCCTCATCGAAACTCGGCCCCACCTTATCACTAACCCGCAGCTAAATCTGATCGCAAAAGGTGGAGCAGCGATTCCCAGCAGACAGGATATGGACAGGGCAACGCTTTTCCTCAAGGCGGTTGCGGTCATCGGCGTAGTCGAGAGGTTCGATCTGTGTGCTCTGGGGGCGGAGCAGTCTCTCAGTCGGGTGTTTCCGCATTGCGATCTCAGCTATGTTCCCGAGAATGTAAGCCGAGGGCGTGCAAGTGACCTGCGTACACGTTTGAAACGATTCGCGGCTACCTGCGGAGACCATCTGTATAGGAAGGTCGTGAATCTTAACGAGCTCGACAGTGAACTGGTTGAGATTGCTGCGGCCGAGTCGCTGCGGAGATTTCAAGAGATGGCCTCCCCGGAAGCGTCCCTTCGAAGCTTTAGGAGACGAGTCAGATATCGGAAGATTTTGTCCGGGATCGCAAAGAGACGTGCGCGAGTGCTGCGCCTTTGGAGTCGCACGATGCGGATCACTTCCCTGCGCCAAAAATCGCAAGCTTGAGCTCTGTTTGTGGTTTTTTGTCTTGTCTACTGACGTCCCTTGCTATGGCACAGACTACGAAGATTTCCGGAACCGCCAAGTGTTGCTGAATCCGGCCTGCTGACGCGAAAAGGATTACTGCAGTGGCGGAGTTTCCCACAGGGGAATAAACCTCGGAGACTCGGGGAAACTGCCCGCGTTACAAGCGGGTTCCTGCACGATAAAAGTCCGCACAGCAAGTTCTGGGGTGCTGAGCGTTGGATACAGCAATTCCCAACTCGCTTATTTTTGGACAAGGCTTGCACCGTCCCCTTCCCACTAGCGCTGCCTGACTCCGCCTGCTCGAAGACGCTATTTTGTGCGCGCCTTCGGCCACGCACCGACACCGCCCAATCGATTGCTATAGAATGCACTGTGGCCATGTTCGCCAACTGGCGAAGCGGAGCGCCGAGCGCAGGCACATTGGCGAAGCTGAGGTGTGCAGGCAGTACCAACTCGATCGATCGCCCAGGTCCAGACCGATCGTCAGCTTTGGTTGAGAAAAATTCTTCGTCGCCTTTACCGCAGCGGTGCTAACCTTCTTCATTGCCGGTCTCCTTTATCTCTTGCGCCTCATAGCGCGTCGATAACTTGGGAGCGTACAGCATCCCGTCGGAGACCGGCCTTCTCATCCCATCTGGTTTCGCCAAGCATCCCAGAGGCTCCTGTTGGATTGCGGCCTAGGCTGAACTACCATGAGTTTTCTATGGAGAAATCTTCCAGAACTTTACGCGGATTTCTAGCCGGAACAGAACGCGAAGAAGATACCTACTTCGCGTACTCCGCAAGCCTCCGCATCGCAGGTGAGATTTCAGACATGGACGAGATTTCTGCCACCCTTGGTCTTTCACCTACGCATTCACACCGGAAGGGAGAAAAACGTAGCGCCAATGCTGCGGCGTATCGTCAGGACATGTGGTCGTATAGCCCGCCTGTTGAGAAGTCTGAACCGCTGCACAGACACGTCGATGCCCTGTGGCTAAAACTCAAGCCGCACAAACACTATTTACTTGAACTCAAGAAATCTCTGAACGTAGATGTGTTCGTCGGGTATCGCTCGAATGGCGATACTGCCGGAATCGAAGTGCCTCACACTTCGCTAGAGATGTTCACTGAATTAGAGGTTCCGTTCGGGGTTTCGATTATAGTCACTTGACTGCTGAAACATCGCGATAACGCTAATTGAGGGGTTCTGAGTGCTATGGCCTGTCCTCAACAGTTACCGTCAAAACCGTGCTAGCATCGCGGCATGATGAAGACAACTCTTGTCTTCGTTGGCTTCCTATTACTGGCCACTGCTATAGCTCAGCAACATGACGAACCGCGTCCCAACGGGGCGATCAACGGAATCGCCGTTGGTCAGGATGGGCAGTCAGCAAAAGGAAAAGGAATAGGTCTGTCGGCCCACCCATTAGGGGTTGCACTTGCCTCGCTGGGCGCTTTCGGAACCATGCCAACGACTGGAGCGATCAAAGGCACGGTGGTCGATGCGGCCGGAAATCCCGTCGCTTCCGCGCAAGTGAGTACCGGTTACGATTTGGACTCGAAGGCGGTTGAAGTATGGGCTGGCCAAGTTCCGACTTTCGAAACGGACGCGAATGGACACTTCGTTGTCACCAATCTCGTCGAGGGTCATCACTACAAGGTGTACGCAATGAAGGAAGAGGCTGGTTATCCCAACATGATGAACAGCCTGTTTAACCCGCGAGACGAGGCTCCGATTGCCGGTGGCTGAACCCAGAGACAGGGCGCTGGATCTGACTGTGCAGCTCGGGCCCAAGGCCATGGTTCTGACTTGGGATGTTAAAGATAGCGCCACGGGCAGATCCCTCAACAATATCGTCTTTTTTAATATTACGAGGGCTGACGAGGGCGGTTCCGGTGGCAGTAATCGGGATAGAAGACTTCTGCTCCCCACCGATGTCCCTGTGACGGTGGAGTTCTCAGCGAAGGGCTACAAGACGTGGTATTACCCAGGCACCCCGGATAAGGCGGCGAGCACAGCCTTGCCGACAGTACCAGGACAGGAAGTGGCGCTCCGCGTTTCCTTGCGGGCCGACAGCAAATAGCCTTTCTTGGCCCGGGGCGGAGCCGTTCAGCCATGCTTTACGGTCCTCAGCCCCTTCCTGCGATCTGTGACGCTTCGGTGCGGCGAAAAATCTCACCTGCCATTAACCTGCCGTTACCATCGCCCTGCACCGCCTTGTACCTCTAAAACTGCCATCCGCTGCGCTGTATGTCGTTAAACTTACGTTTGCAGGTGCTTTCGAATCGCACTCTCTCCGCCAACCTCCCTGAATGAATAACTTAGATGGCTCTGCAGCAGAGGCTCTTCCCGCCCCGCTTTTGTTTTTAGAATCTGCGGGATGCAGATATCGAATGGGCGACAAGCGTCCATTAAGCGCGATTGTCCGACGCAGCTGATGATCGCCGCATAGGTCGCCAGCGATGATTTTGTACGTCGCTCACAGATACGATCAACCGGTAGCCGTGTGGGGCGCAGCCCTGTTTCGACCGGCTGCGTGGCGATGCGAGGTCTCATCCACGCGTCGGATGGAACGAATAACCACACGAAGCGTTTGAAGGATTGTCGTGTCGATACTTCAAGCGAGATCGTGGAGTTTGCCACACCCGCGGTCAGAGCATTGGGGCACCTTGGGCGATCGGTTCATACCAGAAGACTGCACCCTTGGAAATTGGGGGTAACGTATAAGAGGCGCGGCCAGCGGCCTCGACACCGTTCAACTCCTGTACCTCACCAAGAAAAGGCAGGAAAAATCCTCTGCCCTTAGACTTCGCCGAAATAGTCACACGCACTCCGGTCTCTCGATTCTGAACCGGATTGACCCCGCCGCGAAGTCCGGCAAAATTAGCGAAGAAGATGTGGAGCTTCCCGTCCACGCGGGCGACTGAGGTAGCCACATGAGGTGAAGCTGAGATTTCGAGAGTGGTCGCATTCTTCAGGTTTTTCAGGAAAAACTCTTGCGAGTCGGGGGCAGCATGCTCGAAGTCAGTCTCCAAAGCGCTTGTATACGCTTTCCCTGGGCATCGGGGGAATCGAACAATGTTGTTCCCTTCGCCCAGTTGCGTGGCATCGGCGCCCGTGACCACCAGAGTATGACCGTTCCGGACGTATCCCTCGACCCGCCTTCTCTCGCCATCGCTGAAGATACGCACATCCGGGAGAATCAGGGTTTCGCCCTGGAAGTCCGTGATCGTTCGCGGAGTGACGATTTGAAATTCCACGTGCTTCTGCATCAGCAGAATCAGAATTCCACGGTAGGAACGAACAAAATCCTCAGCGTAGAAATTTCGGGTTGCCGGAGAAAAGTAAACTCCGATCGGATGGATCGGGCGGCGCGGTAAATAGAAGGTCTTCTCATGGGCATGAATCCACGAGAATATTTTCCTTCTCGTGGGCAGGTCGTTCGACCCAGCCATGGAGTGTCCGGGAGCGTCCCAGAAATTCGCGCCGGCCATGACCTCCGACGTGGCGAGATTCATCATGGCCTCGCGCGCGTCCACTTTCTTATCGCCATCCCATGAGTAGTTGAGTATCCAGGTCGCCTTTCCTTGGGCAAAAGCGCGGAAGGAATGCATCCCCACCTGATAGCGGAACCAGTCCAGCGGCGTTCGTGACGACGCCATGTGGTCGCCCTCGCCGAACTCATACTCGTGTGCAATTGCGTCCACCACGGGGTAAAGGCTGTAGACGTCTGCGCCCACCCGAACCGCCTCCTCCTCAATGCCGGGATAGATTTCAGGAATCGTCTTGATGTCCGGGTTGACCGACTTGGCGCTCTGGTCGATCTCGTGCATGAAGTCTGTCATGGTCTGGATGCGGAAATCGATCCACTTGCGAAAGGCCGGATCCGAGAAATCTCCCAGCTTCATGTCCTTCCTGGCATCCAGTCCTGTCTGCTTCTTGAATGCGGCCACCGTGTAGTCGTCGAAGCTGGCCCAGGTGTTTTCCCAGCCATCGAAGTGCGTCATCCAGTACGGAATGTCCACATAGATGCCCTGAATTCCTGTCGCTGCAATTTGCCGCACCCGCTCCATATAAGTCTTGCGCCACTCCATCGCGTAGGGACTGACCCACACGTCTTCATCGCCCTGCCTGATCCAGAAGGCGGTGCCGCCGCCAAAAATCGCGGGTTCGCCGGTGATCTTCCTTTGCAACCAGTCGGGATGGTCTTTTGCCAGCGTACGCGGGGTCTGGTCGGCGTGTGCGGTAATGCATTCGGTGCCGGCGATGTAAACGAAGGCGTGGTTGCCCGCCTGGTGAGCCTTCTCAGCCATGGCGCGTATTACCTGCAGCTTCTCCTCGGGATGGAGGAAGCTTTCGTAGCGTCCGGGGATGTCGTTGTCTACCTCGATCCCGAACACATTGCTTTCCCGGGCGCAGCCAACAATCTGGTCTGGGTCGTCTCTCCCCAGACCGTACGCGCCGATGCGCACGTAGTTGGTCCAGTCTTGGCTAGGAACAGGAGCCTGCGCAAGCATGCCCAAGACGCCTGCTCCGAAAACGGCAGCAGCGACGAATGTGAGTCGTGCTTGCATTCCTTGGAACATGCAGGGCCCTGAATCATGCAGGCCGGTCTGTTTCAAAACTGAAAACGCGCTCCGAACTGCATCTTGCGGAAGTTACCGGTCGTGGAAAATACTCCGCCGAAACTGCCATCGCCCGAGCCGGTGTCAGGAAAAGCGAAGCGTTGAAGATTGGCAACATTAAACACTTCAGCACGAATCTGGACTAGCATGCCTTCCCGAATTGTGAATTCTTTCGAAAGAGATAAATCAAGATTTCGGATGCCGTCGCCCCGCAAGTTGGAAAAGTGCCGGGGAGCATTGCCCGGAATGTTGTCGCCGGGGTTGGTGAAACAATTCTGGTTCAGGTAAGGCTGGGCAGTCCGGGCAGCCTGCTTGTAGCTGAGACCTGTCGTGAGCTGCGAACAGATCACCTGCGGGCGTTGGTTGCCGTCTGCGAGGAGCCCCGCACTGTCATAGATTGCCAGCGGTTGTCCGGATTGCAGCGTGAGAAAACTGTACAGCGACCAGCCGCCGACAATTCCGTCCAGCACACGGTTCATCCCTCTTCCAATCCAGCGCTCCCGGCCGACCGGAATATCCGCAATGAAAGCCGTCGTCAAGCGGTGGGGAGCATCGTTGGAACCGATGCCGTGCTCGGCTTGCAGATTGTCGAGCACCTGCGGGTTGTCCAGAACGAGGTTGCCAATCCAGCCATTGCGTCCTGCCGAAGAATCGTCGGTCGCCTTGGAGAACGTGTAGTTACCTTCAAAGCTCACGTAATGGTTCATCCGTTTCTGGAAGCGGATCTGCAGCGAGTGGTACCACGAATTGGCGATCAGTTTGGGAAGCCCTTCGAAGTTTCCATCAAACTGTGGGAACGGCCGCAGTAAGTTAATAAGCGGAATGGTGTCGTCGAGGTAGCGAGAATCCACAACGTCGGAAGCCTGGAAGATCGGAGTCGCCGGGCAATACGACGCCGGCGAGGCCACAGTCGTGAAGAAGCACTGGAACAGATTGGGGACATTCTGGTTGAGGTAGCTCGTGACGTCCATGCCGTTAGGTGCGGCTTGCTGTATTGCGATATTGCGGGAAGCAGTCGAGAGAAAGTTGCGATCGCGAGTGGAAATTCCTCCAGCACCGGCCCAGGGCAGGTGCGTGCTCCGGTTAGCGGAATAGTCAACGCCAATCACAATTTGCCCCGGCAGTAGATGCTGAATCCCCAGATTCCATTGGTAAATCTCGGCATTTCGTGCCGTGCCATTGTCCAGATCGCTGGCGTTGGCAAAGCCCCATTGCGCTAGCTGACCATACTTGGTTCTCTGCGGTGGCGCTAACCCCGCTGGGAACGGGTCAGCCAGGGATGCGTATTGCGTGTGGAAGTTGTCCTTGGTGAAGTAGATATTGGCCGATTTCTGAAATGCGGGACCCGCATACTGGAAGTTCGTGGCCACATTCATCCCGTAGAACACTCCTACGCCTCCACGGAGCACGCTGTTGGAAGCTAACTGATAGGCGAAACCGAGACGTGGCGCGAAGTTGTTGCGGTCCACGGTAGAGTTTCGGCGATTGGAGGTGGGGAAGACAGTGGTGCCCGCAATCCTGCCTAAGGCGGGAAATCCGGGTGCGGGAGAGTCGGTAATGGTGACTCCTGTGCTTCCGGTGAAGTTGCTGAACTGCAGCCGGTTCTGCCGTTCTGAGTAAGGCGTGCTCCACTCGTAACGCAGGCCAACATTAACAGTCAGCCTGGGCGTTACCTTCCAATCGTCCTGTACGAAGAAGGCAGTTTCCTTCGACTTGTCCGCCACCGCCGGGACAATGTTCAGTTGGCCGCCGGCTGCGAAGCCGGTGAGAATCGTTGCAAACGGGTTGCCTTGCGCTGGCCCGCTGGTGCCGTCCCCGAAACCTTGTCCGGGTTGCATAGTGGTCACATCCCGGGAGAAGTCGAAAATGCCGGTGGGATAGTTGGGCTGCCAGAAGTTGTTCAGAAACACGCGCTGTTCGCCCCCGAACTTAAGCGAATGAGCACCCTTCACCCATTGCAACATGGAAGAGTAACTGACCAGAGTGTGAGCAAAGTGAGTATCAACGCAACACTGGGTGTAGATTGAGAGGAAGCCGGAGTCAACGCTGATAGTCGGCACGCGTGTCAGTCCGTTGGATCCGAGAATTGCCGGCAGTCCTACATCACTCAATGTTGGATAGTTGTTCGTCTGTCCCGGCGCCTTCACCCGGTCCACGCTGAAGCGATTGGTCCAGAGCTTGGTGGGAGTAATCGCCCAATTGTATTCCACTCCTCCATTCTGAACGTTGGTGGAGTAGATAACGCCGTCGCCTTGGTCGCTGCCAATGACGGTGGGCACGGTGAAAACGTCATGATGCCGGCTGTAGCGTCCGCCAATTCTGTGGTGGGCGTTGATCTGATGGTCCAGCTTCACGTCGAACTGCCAGCCGGGGTCCGAACTCACAACGACCGTTCTGAAATTAGGATCGGGGTAGACAGCGCCGCTCACGTTCGCATGTGGGTATAGGTTTAAAATAGCCTGCCCCAGAGGGTCTATTTTAGATGCCGGGATTTTGTCCAGGACGCCACCGTCCGAAAACTCCGGCCGCGTACAAGGGTCCGGCCCCACACACTGGGTCGGATCAAAGATTCCTCCCGGGTTGGCTTGCACGCTCTGCGAAAAATCCCCCGTACGTTCCAGATCCGTGGGTACCGTCCCTTCGATGTTTACCGGGTCCTGCTGGCGTACCTTCTCGAAATCAACAAAGAAGAACGTCTTACTCTTCTTAATCGGACCGCCCAGCGCGAATCCGTACTGATCGCGTAGATGGTCAGGCTTGGGCCCGGAATTGAAATAGTCTCTGGCGTCAAACGCCGAGCGCTGTCCGTACCACCAGCCACTGCCGTGGAAACTGTTGGAGCCCTGCTTCAGCACCATGTTCACGATGGTGCCGCCGTTATTGCCGAATTCCGCCGAGAAGCTGTTGTTCTGGACCTTGAACTCCTGCACGATCTCAACCGACGGCTGGAAGTAGACGTTCGAGTTGCCACCTTCTCCTTGCTCGGGCGCACTCAGCGGGCTCCCATCCAGGCTGACTTCGGCCGTGGCGTTACGCTGCCCGTTGGAAACGAAGTTTGTCCCGGATGGATAGTTATCGGTGATCCCGGACCCCGTGGTCTCGGTCACGCCGCCCGCCAGGAACACAAGACCAAACATGCTGCGGTTGTAAAGTGGGATGTCCCGCACATATTCGTTAGTGACATCCGTGCCGATGGCGGCGCTTTCCGTATCCAACAGAGGCGCAGCTTCGGTGACTAACACCGTTGTAATGACGCCGAGGGGATGCAGTTCAAAGTTAATTGTCGTCTGCTGGTCCACTTGCAATACGACGTTCTTGCTCTCCACTGCTCGAAAACCAACACGCTCCGTCTTGATGGTGTAAACGGCGGGGCGCAGCCCGGTGAGGATGTACTGTCCCCGATCGTCGCTGTGCGCCGTCACCGAAATACTGGTGCCGTCATTGGTGATGGTGATAGTCGCATTTGGGACCAGCGCGCCGCTCTGGTCGGTTACCACGCCGCGAATCTGGGCCGTGTAGCTGGCTTGGCCAAGGGCCACCGCTGAAACCAGCAGCACAGTAGGTAGAAGAACAATGAGATGGGCAGTTGAACCACGACTGCGCAGACCAATGGGCATGGCAGTCCTCCGCCGGGACTTTCGTATTATTTCAAGTCAATACGTTTACTTTCGTTTATCGCGAAAGTCAAGTCAAATCCGCAAACCGAAGCGGGCGCGCCTAACACGATTTTCCACTCGAGGGGAACTTTGCTGCAACTATGTCGGTGTATCGACTTCAAGCAAAAACACAGGGTTTTGTGCCTTACTTAGACACTGAAGAGCAGTGCGAGAGGAGACTGAGCAGTGCGAGACTCATCAGTGCGGAAGCGCGAAACTGAACACATCGCTTCCCGCGCTGATTGCGACATACTGCACGCCATCAACCGCGTACGTCATCGGAGATGCACTGAATGATTGGCCAGTGTTGAAGTGCCAAAGAGCATGGCCGGTCTTCGCGTCCACTGCTTCCAGGGAATCGGCGTCATCTGCAAAAAACACCAGTCCACCTGCCGTTGTGAGCGTTCCTCCCCACGAATTCCCCCGACCCGCCTGAGGGTACCGCCAAGCTTCTTTCCCGTCCGAAACTGAGAGTGCCAATAAGACTTTCTGTGAGTGTTCCCCGCTGGGAAACTTAGTCCCAGTACCGTAGTAAGTCTCGCCTGGAGTAAACGGCTTCGATTGCGCGAAATAAAGGCTGCAGCTCTCGAGAGCCACCACGTAAAACAATCCGGTGTTGGGATTGTACGAAGGCGAAAACCAATTCGTAGCACCAACGATGCTGGGGCAGATAGAGGTGCCTTCTTTCGTTGGTACCCGGTCCGATAACACGGGACGACCGGAGGCATCGATTCCGGTAGCCCAGTTCAATTTTTCTACGAAGGATGTAGCCCGCAGAAACTTGCCATTCGTCCGATCAAGAATGTAGAAGAAACCGTTTCGGTTGGCCTGCAAGAGCAGGTGCCGCGCCGTGCCATTCTCCTCTACATCCACCAACACGGGAGTTTCATTGGCATCATAGTCATATACGTCGTGGGGCGTGAACTGGAAGTACCATTTCAATTTTCCAGTGTTGGCGTCGATTGCCAGGACACAAGCGGTGTACAGGTCATCCCCCGGCCGCGAATCCCCGACGAAATCGGGCGCGGCGTTGCTGGTGGTCCAATACAGGGTATCGAGTTCCGGGTCGTAAGTACCGGGCATCCAAGTTGTAGCACCACCGTGCAGATACGAATCTCCCGGCCAACTGGTAGAGCCGAATTCACCAGGGCCCGGGATGGTCCATAGACGCCACCTGGGTTTTCCAGTGGCGGCCTCGTAGGCGGCCACGAATCCGCGTACTCCGGAATCACCGCCGGACGTGCCGACGACTATCTCATCTTTGATGACAAGCGGAGCGCTGGTCGCTCCATAGTGCTTCACTTTGTCCGCGTATTGGACATTCCATATCAGGTTTCCCGAGCGAGCGTCGAGGCAGAGCAAATGGGCGTCGTCAGTTTCGGAGTAGACAAAGTTTTCCCAGACCGCCACGCCGCGATTTTTGTGGGCTGCGGCATCGTCCAGCAATCCCGAACTTAAGGGACGACTGTAGTGCCACAGACTCCGCCCGGTGCGCGCGTCCAGCGCGAACACATCATTCGCGGAAGTCACGTACATGACGCCGCGAATCACCACAGGAGTGGCTTCCAGCCTTTGCGAATTGCCTGGGTGAAAAACCCAAGCGGCGCGCAGTTGGCCGACGTTGGCCTTGCTAATTTCACGCAGACTGCTAAAGCGACGTCCGGTGTAGTCCCCGTTATAGGAGAACCAGTTCTCGCCCACGGGACTTGTCAGCAAGTCTTCTGCCTTCACCTGCAGCGCAGAACGTCCCGGGCTCCGCAGTTCCTGCGCGGTCAGCCATTGTGTACAAGCGGCGAGCAGGAAGAGAGTGATTGCTGCAGCGTTCCGTTTCATATCAGTGATTGTCTTGGCTGCTCACTTGAACTTCCTGAAGTGCCCCACGGTCGGTGCCGCTCTCGTCTAGAAGGTGGATCGAAAGCCGCACGGCTTTTGTGGGGGGATTGATCTCCGTGTCCAGCGACACCGGCTTGCTGGGATCTACCTCGATAACGGGCGCGATTCCGACACTGCGTCCGTGCTCATCGTAAAAGCGGGCGATCACACGCCCGGGATAAAAAACTCCAAATGAGCCGAACAATTTAATCTTGCCACTCTCCATGCCCGTCGCTCGCAAGGGGCGTATCACAATCCCGGCATCTGTCACGCCGTGGAACTCACTTCCGGATCGCGTGGGGAACCACTCCGTCTCAAAGCTACAGCTCTCACTGGGTCGCAAGCGGCACATCGGGCTATTGATCTCGGCTTCGAGGTAGTATGGGCTCGCATCCGGGTCAGCGCTAAGCGAAGGATTGCCATCACTGTTCAGTCTGATTTCCGGGCCGTTAGTCCAGAAAATGACGGAAGCCTCGCCAGGGTATGGTTCGCTCACGTCATATTGAAAGCGCTCGACCATGGCGTATTGGGTTTTGCCGTCGACGACCGCCAGCCAGCCTTCTGTCGAATCGAGCCACAACTCAGCAGCCATGTGAACGTAGTGCACGGTGAAAAGATTGTCGTCCCTTACCGAAACTGCCGGATTTTCCGCCGGACCGAAGCGAACGTGATAGCGATTGAGATAACTGCTTGATCGGTTCGCCGGAGTGAAGGTCCAGAAGTCATGATTCATCTGCGAGGCGAGTTCCGCGCCTGGTGCGCCGGGAATCGAAGTATCGTATTGCGTGACGGACTGCATTGACCATTCGAGGGTATGGCCGGTGATATTCCTCATGGAGGCGTGAAATCGGATGCGCGGGGAATCCGCATCCAAAAGAATGGTCCGGGTAAATTGAATGCCAGTCTGCGGATCAGAAGGCCCTGTCAGTTCGATCTCGCAACTCTGCCCTTCCGAAAGCTTTCGAAAGGTGAACGGCCCATCGTCCAACAAGTCAGAGTTGCCTGCCCAATGTTGTTCATCGTTGTTTCCCTCGGGCAAAAGCCAGAGCTTGTCGCCACCGTAATTGAACCACTGGCTGGAATTCGGAGGAAAGTACTTGCCAGCGAGCTTAGGATTTACGAACAGGTAAGCGTGTCCGGCAAAGGTCACTTGCATCAGCCGTCCGCCATTCTGCGGAACGACGATCAACTGTAGCCATTGGTTCAAGAGTTGCTGCGCGTGCCAGCCCTTATAGTCGACCGCGTCGACGCGGCAGGCTGTACTTTTCGACGGATTTGATTGACCGAATCCCGGGGAGGAACCCAACGTCGCCACGATGGCGAGTGCAACAAATCCTACCCAGACGGTTCGCACCCGATTCAAGCGAACAGAATGAAGTGTCATGATCGCTCTTCCATGGTGACAACGGCTGCGCGGTTGAGAGTAGCACGCAGAACTTCCTGGCAAAAATCTGGGTTGCAAACAAAATGAATCCTAATAAAACGAAAGATTTCGATTTGCGTCAAGCACATTCTGTGGTATACCAGCGTTCGCAACGGAACAAGAATTGTGAGCACACCTGTCGTGGGAATGAACTGCAGGATCCTGCTGCTCCTGCTGCTGATCTCGAATCTCCCGGCCCAAGATCGGAATGTCGACGCCACGTGGCTGCATCGGTATCTGCCAAGCCTGAGCGAGACGAAGACTGATCTATCTTCGGGAAGCTGCCACTACAGGCCAATCTTCGGGGCAGGTGACGCGGACAATCGAATCCTGCGAAGTGTATCTCGCTTTGCGGAAATTTCGGTTGAGGCGCAGGGCAAGTGTCAAAATGTTCTGTTCGACCGTGAAGAAGAGATTGATTTTGTTCTGCAGGGCACTGGCACTCTGCAATATGGCGACGAGACGCATCCCCTACGCGCGAATGATTTCGTGTACCTGGCTCCGGGTGTCAAGCATTTGATCGCCAACAATTCCAGTCAGGCTTTGCGAGTCCTGGTTATGGGCTTCAAGATCCCGCCCCGCAGCGCGCTCGGCGCTTCCTCTCAGCATCCTAGAATCATCAATCTGAACGACGTGAAGGAGGAAACTGTCGAGGGTCACCCTAGTTCGGTTCAATATAAGCTGCTGGTCGGTCCACGGAGCGGGAAGCGTGACGCGATCGATGAGGCGTACGTGGTGACTAGCCTTTTCTGGATGACCTTCGCGCCCGGGGGTACAAACTTGCCGCATCACCACGAAACCGCGGAAGAAATCTATCTAGTCGTTGAGGGTCAGGGCGAAATGGTCGCAGGAAGCGGAATCGACGGAGTCGAGGGCCGCTATCCGGCCAAAGCAGGGGATGCTTACTACTTCCGGCCAAACTGTACGGTAGGGTTCTACAACCAGAACAAGCCGGGAGCCAAGGCCTACATCCTCGCCGTACGATCGCGGATTCCGTTGAGCGGTGAGGAAGATTAAACTTCCGCCGCTTGACGACGGCTGCTCACGAAGATTGGTCGACGTTTGCACAACTGAAAAGTTTTCCTGAGGAGGCATTGATGCTGATCCGGAATTCCAGCCGGAGATCGTTCGTAAAACTGCTGGCGGCCACCCCACTGCTAAGCCAGATTGCTGCACGCGGCCTGTACGCACAAGCGGCGTCCGCCATCGGACGCGATCCGCGCCAGAATGTGTATACCAGACTTGGCGTAAAAACGGTCATCAATTGCCGCGGCACCTGGACTTATCTCAGCGGGTCACTGGAATTTCCTGAAGTTCGTCTGGCGCAAGTGGAGGCAGCGCAGCATTTTGTCAACATGCTCGAGCTGCAGCGCGCAGTGGGCAGGCGCTTGTCGCAGCTCACAGGTGCCGAATCCGGCATCGTCACTTCCGGCGCCGCGGGCGCCATGGCAGCCGCAACCGCCGGATGCATGGCCGGCACCAATGACAAATACATTTGGCAGCTCCCGGACACAACCGGCTTGAAACATGAAGTGATCATGGTCGGCGGCCGGAGCGCTTTTGACAGCGCCATCCGCCTGACCGGAGCCAAGCTGGTTCTCACATATTCGCCAAAAGAACTCGTAAACGCCATCAACGAGAACACCGCGATGATTTACACCACCGATCTCGGTGACAAACTTCAAAGGGAAGTGTCCATCGCTAAAGATCACAAGATCCCCATGTTGCTGGACGATGCGGCCGGAATTCCGCCTGCCGACAATGCCAAGCTCTACGCGCGCATGGGGATCGATCTCTACTGCTTTTCGGGCGGAAAAGGACTCTGCGGGCCGCAGTGCAGCGGCCTTCTCCTCGGGCGAAAAGATCTGATTGAGGCGGCTCTGCTGAATTGCAGTCCACGGGAAGGAGCCGTGTGCCGCCCGATGAAAGTCGGGAAAGAGGAAGTCATCGGGTGTCTGACGGCGCTCGAGACCTGGCTGAAGATGGACGAGAAGAAACTGTACGCAGAGTGGAACGGCCGCGTGGATCGCATTCGAAAACTGGTGGAGACCGTACCAGGCGTCAAGACGGAGACCTACACTCCCGACGATGGGAACCGTTATCCAACGCTCAAGATTTCTTGGGATCAGCAGGCCTGGGGATTCAGTATCTCCGATTGTGTCCAGGAGCTGCGAGCCGGGGATCCAGTCATCGAAGTTCTCGGAGCGGATAATCCCAGCTTGGTCACAGCAGTTCGCGAGGGGAATCCGAACCGCAAAGAACCAAAAGGGCACGACCACATTGAGTTAGTTTCGATGACCATCAAGCCGGGGGAGGAAGTCATTGTCGGACAAAGGCTGCGGGCCATTCTGGGCGCTGCGCAGAAGAAAGCTGCCGCCTAAGCACGTGAGGTTGTCTTGAGAAGAATGCATCCGAGCTTTTATTTTCGATTTCTATCCGTTGGACTTCTGCTTTCGTCGGCGCTCGTGGCGCAGGAACAAGTCCGCGTCGCCGTGGTTCCCGTGCAAGCTGCCGCCCATGCGAATCGGGTCTACTCGCCCGGCGTCGACGCGGGAGACTACATCTACATCTCGGGACAGGGGCCTCGTCGTCCGGACGGAAGTCTACCGCCGACTTTTATTGGGCAAGCAAGACAAGCACTGGATAACGTGAAGGCGGTCGTCGAATCTGCAGGATTGACGATGGAGCACGTGGTCTACTCCCAGGTGTACCTGGAAGACATCGGCAAGTATGAAGACATGAACCAAGTCTTCGCTGAATCCTTCGGAAAGACTCCGCCGGCACGCGCCGTACTGGGAGTCGCTCGGGTTCCCGAGTCGCCCATTCAGATCAGCGCCGTTGCGGTGCGCAGTCTGGCGGACAAAGAGCCGGTCTATCCGCCGAGTTACAAATCGAACGATTCTGCTGCGCCCGGGATGCTTACTCATGACAGGCTCTTCGTTTCAGGCATGCCCGGCGGCGATCCTGTAAGCGGCAAAGTTCCGGATCATGCGGCAGCAGAAGTAGATCTGGCGCTCGACCGTGTTGAGGCAGTCGTCGAGGCGGCGGGCCTCGCACTCCGCAATATGGTTTTCGTAAACCCATATCTGACGCCGAATATTCCGATGAGCGTTATGAATGAGCATTACGCCCGGCGGTTTGAGTTCGGGAACACTCCAGCGCGGGCCACCATCGAAGTGTCGAGCCTCCCAGGTGGCGCACACATCGAGTACACAGGGATTGCTGTGCGATATCTCGCGCAGCGCAAAGCCGTGCGTCCGAAAAACATGCCGCCCAGTCCAACCGCGAGTCCATGCGTTTTTGCTGGTGACACTCTATATTGCTCAGCGAAAGACGGCTTTATACCCGGACCGCACGGCGGCGTTTACGCGACCAACACACAACATCAACTCCGCCAGACCATGCGCAATCTTCTCGACAACCTTGAAGAAGCCGAAATGAATTTCAATCAGGTTGTGGCCACTAATGTCTACCTAGATGATGTCTCGGACCTGCCTGTTTTTGACCAAGTGTATGGCCAGTATTTTGGTCCCGCGCTGCCGGCGCGGACCACGGTCCAGCAAATTGCACCCGCGGAGCGCAGGCCGGATAAGGACGATCACTTCCCGGGACTGGAGCAGGTCTCGCTCATTGCGGTCCGGAATCGACCTAACCGTTGAAGGCGTGCCACTAATGGCCGCGACGAGGAGTTTCCCGGGTGCGAAGAGCGAAAGTCTGTAGTCAGTTTGCGTTTCCTTTTCAGCGCCGGCTGTGTCTTTTGAAGCCAGCGCCACCTGGACCTGGGTGATGAGCGCGCGAGCGGTAGCGCTTGCCGTGGGCCGCTGCGCATTGGCTAGACGCACGGTTGCAGCCAGTTCGAACGTGATGAACCCCATAGCCCGAAGTCCGTGGGACTAGAGAGGGTGCACACCAGTCTGCGTTTGGTTACTCAGGTTTTAGTTCAGCCGCCCTCCGCTGGAGAATATCACCAGATGAAAATCGATTTCATCTTGACTGTCGGGGTGCTTCTGAGTAATTTATGGGACACTTTCGCGTCAAGCTTGGGGATGTCCTGAACAATGTTGGTCGAGGTGCTTTACCGTGCTCGCTTTGACAGTTTTGGAGTCATCAGGCAAGCCAGCGCGGATCTGAAGGGGACTTCCAAAAGCAAGGGTCATTGGGCAGGCACGTCGAGGCAGACCGCCGCCCTTGGAGATGGGTGATGAGAAATGGTTACAGGTTCTTCGCTCCGATTTTCCTCAGCGCGACATTTTTTTTGGCCCCAAACGTTCTGCTCGCTGATGTCACCGGCTCAATCCTTGGTGTGGTCCGGGATCAGTCCCAGGCAGTGGTCAAGGGAGCACGCATTACGGTAACGAACACGCAGACTAACCTCTCACAACAGACGGTCTCGGCTGAGGATGGGTCCTACCACTTTCTGGCGTTGCCTGTCGGAACCTACACACTAAACGCCACCAGTACCGGCTTCCAGCAATCCAATGCGACCGACATCGTGGTGAAGGTAAACGACCAACTGCGCATCGATGTCTCGATGCGAGTCGGAAGTGTGCAGCAAGAGGTGAGCGTCGCCGCTGGCGCGGTCCAGGTGGAAACGGAGAACACGCAACTGGGCGATGTAATCGATTCTAAAAAGATGCTCGCGCTGCCCCTCAATGGTCGCAGCTACCTCGACCTCCTGGGTCTGCAAGCGGGCGTCGTTCCGGTGACCTCGGGTTCGATCCAGCAGGACCGGCCGGTCTCTGGAGGATATTCCTCTTCGGTAGGAAACCTCTCAGTGAATGGTCAGCGGGAAACCGCCAACGCATTCCTGGTCAACGGCGGTGACGTAAGTGAAGGACGCAATCTGGGTGCTGGTCTCGTTCCCAATCTCGATTCGATCGAAGAATTCCGCCTCATCACCAACAGCTTCGATGCCGAATACGGCAAGTTCAGTGGCGCGGTGATGAACTCGATCACGAAGTCAGGCACCAATGGCTTTCACGGAGACGCATTTGAGTACATTCGGAATGAAAAATTCGATGCGACGAAATACTTCGACACCAGCAAGGCGGAACTCCGACGGAATCAGTTTGGCTTCGCCATGGGGGGACCATTGTGGAAAGACAGGATCTTCTGGTTTTCGGACTACCAGGGGACGCGTCAAGTGGTGGGCGCCAGCACCGGACAACTCATATTGCCGACTGCCAACCAGCGAAACGGCATTTTCGATCCCAGTGTATTCTTCGATAGCAATGGTAACCCCACCGCCGTAAAAGGGCCTTATTGGGCTCAAGTTCTCTCGACACGTCTGGGCCAACCCGTGACAAACGGGGAGCTCTATTCGAGTGTATTCCCCAACGGAGTAATCCCACAGGCTGCTTGGGCAGCTCCAGCAATTGGAATTCTTCCGTTTATCCCCCAAGGCGATCCGGTTACAGGGCTTTATTCGGACAATAGTCACAAGGATACAGTTCGAGACGACAAAATCGGGGAGCGGATTGATTTCTATAATCGGAAGACAGGAAACTGGTACTTCTACTATCACTATGACGACTCGACTGCGGTACGTGCTCTGCCTGGTGGGAGCGTGCCGGGGTTCTCTAGCCTTACCCCGACCCGCGCCCAAGAGTTTGTGATGAGTAACAACAAGACGTTCGGATCAAACACTGTCAACGAGTGGCGCATGAGTTTCTTCCGAACTGCCACCATCACCGACAAGCCGCAGTCAGGTTTCGCCAAGCTGTCCGATCTGGGATTTGTGACTGGTCCTGGAACTCTCGGCATCGTACCTTCGGGCCCGCCGGGATTTCCTCAGACAGTTCCTCCCCTTTATTTCACGGACTTCAGCATGGGCCCGGCCACGCTCACTACCTTTCAGCCCAACAACACGTGGCATTTGTCGGAAGGGTTATCGAGAGTCATCGGACGTCACGCACTCAAGTTCGGCGGTGAATTCCGGTACCTGCAAATCAACGAGCGCAACACCTGCGCCCCGAACGGAGATTTCAGTTTCAACGGCGGCTCGAATGGCGAAACCGGTAGCGACTTTGCCGATTTCTTGCTTGGCGCGCCGGTCAGTTATAACCAGTGCAGCCAGCAGTTTCTGGATAGTCGCAGCAGGTACGGTGGCGCGTACGCGCAAGATGCGTTTAAGGTCAAACCAAACTTAACGCTGAACCTGGGCCTACGCTGGGAAGTCAGCATGCCGTGGTACGACACTCAGGGCAAGATCGAAACCATCGTGCCGGGATTGCAGTCCACGCAATTTCCGACCGCGCCGAAGGGCTGGGTAGTGCCCGGAGACCCCGGCATTCCGAGCACCCTGGCTCCCACGCGCTACAAGAACTTTGCACCTCGCTTAGGGCTGGCTTATTCCCCTGGATTCAAAGAAGGAGTCATGGGAAAGATGTTTGGAGGTCCGGGCAAATCGAGTATTCGAGCGTCGTACGGAATGTACTACACGTCGATCGAGGACTTGAACCTCTTCTATGAAGTCGGGGATGCGCCCTTCGGCCTGTATTGGGTATCGCCGAATCCAACGATGTTCGATCAGCCTTTTTTGACACGGGCTGACGGCAGTTCGCAGACGCAGCGCTTCCCTTTCACTTTTCCTGTTCCCGGGGACCCTGCGAACAAGACCCTGGACTACTCCCGCTACCTGCCAATTTCGTTTTCCCCCGGGTACGACATTCACAATCGGCTGCCTTACGCTGAACACTACAACCTGTCATTCCAGAGAGAGTTGACCAAATCGACGGTGCTGACTTTGTCGTACGTAGGAACACAGGGACACCGTCTCATTGCGCAGTACGATGCGAATCCAGGAGACCGGGCACTCTGTAGGCGATTAAGCGATCCTGCGAATGTGTTTCCAGGGAGTCCAACTTGTGGCCCCAACGGCGAGCAGCAGACGTATACTCTCCCGACCGGCCAATGGGACCCCAATTTAGGGTGCTTGTCCGGATGCATCTTTGGGACGAGAGACAAGCTGGGGCCAAACTTCAGTCAGAACAACAGCTTCACCGCCAACATCGCCAATTCGAATTACAACGCTGGTGAGATTACTGTAGAACGTAAAGCTTCTGACCTTACGCTGCTGGCCGCGTACACCTATGCGAAAGGGATCGATAATTCGTCGGGGTTCGGACAATGGGTGAATTTTGCGGACTTCCGCAGGAGTCGTTCCCTTACGGCCTATGATGTCACACACAATTTTGTGGTGAGTTATGTCTGGGCGCTGCCCTTCGATCGGCTTTTTGCTGGGGCCCCGAAGCGCCTGACTCAAGGGTGGAATTTCAACGGCATCACCCGTTTCACAGGGGGGTTGCCCGTAGCGCTGAGTGAAAGCGACGATCAATCCTTAACCGGGAGTCCCAACACCGACGTGCCGGATTTGGCGGGTCGAGTAGTCAGGGCAAATCCACGCACGGTGAATCCGAATTGTCCCAGCTCGGACAATAAAGGATGCTTCTTCCTCCCCAGCGCGTTTGCTCCAAGTCCTTTCGGGGAGTTCGGCAATTCCAGCCGCCAGTTCTTCCACGGCCCCGGATGGAACAATACCGATTTAGGACTTTCCAAGAGGACCAAGATTACCGAGTCCATGGCGCTGGAGATCCGAGCCGAGTTCTTCAATATTTTCAATCACACCCATTTCGTGAATCCTGTTGGCAATGTCAACGACAGTCTCTTCGGTCAGGTGACTTCCGTGTATGCTGACACTGCTCGAATCGGCCAGTTGAGTGCGAAATTCTTCTGGTGAGGTAATGACAATACTTACGGAGAAGGGACGGCGGTAGGTCTCTCCGCTGTCCCTTAAAGTGTATGCATGCGGCGCGACACGCCGATTTCCCGTAATGACGCCGTGGTACTTCACAGCGTGCTTAGGCCTAGTCTGCTTACGCTTTGCCTCTTGGCACTGATTTATCCGGCGAAAATCACAGCACAAACCGCAGCAACTTATCGCCAGCGTGCGACCGAGCTGGCACGCGCCAAGTCGTGGGACGATGCCATCGCAAACTACCGCAACGCGCTGGCACTTGAGCCGAACGATACGGTCACACACTATGACCTGGCTTTGGCGCTGAAATATAAGGGGGAGACCAGAGAGGCCCTGAAGGAATTCGAGGCGGCCGTAGAACTCCGACCGAAATGGGCGGACGCGCACTACGGATTGGGGGCGGTCTGGTACGATCTGCAGGATCCGACCACAGCCATGAAGGAACTGCGCACCGCTGCGGCCCTCGATCCCGGCAATGCCGCTGCGCATCGCCTATTGGCCCGCATTTTTTCGCAGCAGAACAATCTCGGGGATGCCGAACACGAACTAAAACTGGCTCTGAGGTTGAAACCCTCGGCGAACACTCACTTGGAACTTGGGGTAGTCGAAGGGCAACTCGGCAAGCTGAATGACGCCGTTACGCAGTTTCGTTACGTGATACGCGTCGACCCTGGGCTTGCGGCCGCTCACCGCATGCTGGGTGTGGCTTTGCGCAGGCAGGCTGACCACAAGGGTGCGCTGGAGCAGTTTCGAATGGCGGTGGCGTTGAATCCGGATGATGCGGAGGCCAAGTATGACCTGGGCCGAGAGTTAAAGGCAGGGGGCGACACTCCTGGGGCCATCGCCGCTTTCCGTCGCGCTATCGAACTGAAACCGGATTTTGAGGAAGCACACTACAGTCTCGGCCTCGCCTTGCGCACCCAGGGGGATGCGAACAGCGCCAAGAAGGAATTCGATGAACTGTCGGGCCTGCATGAGTTTCGGGCTCGCCTGGCGCAATCCAAGCTGCTCATTGTGCAGGGCGTGGATGCCCTCAAGCAACAGAGACTCGACGAGGCCGTGGCGCTATTCCAGAAATCGGCAAAGCTAACATCCGAACTTCCAACCAGCTATTACTACCTGGGGGTTGCCTGGGAAGGCAAGAACGAAGCGACGCGCGCCAGAGAGGCGTACGAAAAAGCGATTGAACTGAAGCCGGACTACGCGCAGGCGCACGCGAGCTTTGGATTGTTTCTTTGGAAGTCAGGAGATCAAACGCGAGGGCTGGAGGAATTCCAGCGGGCGGTGATGTGCGATCCCGATCTGGCGGAAGCGCATTACAACCTCGGGCTTGCGGTGGCACAGCTGCAGCGCCCGCAGGAAGCTATTCGCGAGTTGACTGACGCGGTCAGCCTTGATCCTCACAATGTTGATGCGCGAGTGCAACTCGGATTGGCCCTGAGCCAAAACAACGATCCCGCCGCCGCAGCCAATATCTTTCGCGATCTCGTGCGACACGACCCGAAATTTGCCGAGGGCCACAATAACCTCGGGCTTGTATTGCTGCAGTCCCGGGACGTCCACAGGGCCGAGGCGGAGTTTGCAGAGGCGGCGCGGCTTAAGCCACGCTACGCCGAAGCGCATTACAATCTCGCCTTGGCGTTTCGCCAAGAAGGTAAGAACAACGAGGCGCAGCACGAGCTCGAGAGGGCGTATGAGCTCGCGCCGGAGTTGAAGAGCCTGCCGCTCCCCTAAGTGGGAAAACACCTGCTCAATGCGCGTTATTGCTGCACGCGCCTCCAGAAGGGCTCGACACCGGGATGGTGCGCGCGGGTGGGTTACGAAACTCAATCCGCGACTGTCTCAGAAACCCATTTATTGAAGAAACACGAAACCTTAGCCGATTTCTTAATCTGCGAAGGTAATGGGGGATGTTCTTTATGAGGCCGGCGACTCGATATCTCGTGCTCCTATTTTCCAATCGGCCAGTCGCCACCCATGCCGTCAGCACAGCGCGGTTTGAAATCCGCCGCCGAGAAACGGAGAGCAACTCTGACCCCAGTGATCCGTGCGGCCACCGACAATCCGCGACCGGAACCAGCGAAATGTGGAACCCGGCGCCGAGACATGTGGCTCACCGGGGATTTCCCAGGCGCCGTTTGGCGCCATGAACTCGTCAGCTTCCTCGCCTCTCAGCTTGCCGCCCACGCCCCCTCCTCGATGGGGAAGATCGTAAGGCCAGAGGTGTTCCTTGAAGTCCTTCGCCGCATCGCGACACTAACTCCGCCTTCGGTTCGCACTTTGGCTGCGGCGCCTCCGGCAGCGCCTGATCCGATGATGCAGACGTCATAGACCTTCGGCGAGCGAATCACCTGCGGCATGCACAATCTCCCCTGGCATGAAGCGAATCTTACTTGGCTACTCCGGAACTCTCAGAGGCCGCCAGTCTTCCACGAAGGACAGTGACAGAAGCGGCGGGCAAGTTGTACTGGGCGTTCTCTCCACCTGTGAGCTGCGACGTTGCAGGCGGACCGTCGGGATCGGCGTAGCCCTTCTTCCTGGAGGCGTGCCACTGATATTGCGCCTTGCCGAACGTGATCATCGCGACCGGGCCCAGGAAGAGCGTGTCGCGGTTGCTGCCTGCATCATGAAATACGATCCGGACTCGATGTGGGTAGTCGTGATCCTTGTTAATCAGCATGAGCGACCATTGACCATCCGGGCGTTGCAGAGGGTAGGCCGTCACTAGCAGGTGTCCGTTGGAGTCTTTGACCTCGCTGGACGCGGCGTAGAGCCTATGCTCGGCGTCTTTGGGTTCCGCCCACTCCTGCGTGATGAGTTGCGCGGCGAAGAATTGGGAGGTTTTCTGCTGGATCTCGTAATGCTCGTCAACCATGAACATGTGGTAGGTTCCCCAACTGTTGACACAGGCGGGATGAGGTGGAGAGTAGGACAAGTCGTGATAGTAGTGCGTGGACTTGCCGCCCGCGGTGAGAAATCCGCCGAAAGAGTCCGCCAGCCACAACGCACCGAAGATGTCGACCGCGGCCTCGCCGCCGTGATCGTTGGTTTCGGTATCGAGCAGGGGAATCCCGGAAGGCAACCCGTCGTCGCGCCAGACCTTCATGATGTGAGTGATCAACTCCGGTTCATGATAAAGGTTCTCCCATGGTGTCTCGCAGCCGTCGTAGGGATAGTGCTCGAACGACATGAAAGCGAGATCTTGAAGCCTTTCATGAGCTTTCAGATAATCGAGGAAGCGCCCGAGCCAGGAAGTCCGGCGTCGCGCATCGGGCCAGACCTTGATGTCCTCGGAGACTCCTTCAAAGACAGGTCCGCCTAGTTTGAAATCCGGATCGACACGATGGAGAGCAGTGGCGAATTGCAAATACAGAGCGCCGTAGTCCTCGGGCAACATGTATTGGCCGTCGGGTTCTTCTCCCATCTCGATGTACGACACGGGATAACGACGCTTCTTGATGTACGTCATCTGCGCTGTGGCATCCTCGGGGGTGCTGTACAACATGGCTATGGGAACGATGGCAGGTAGACCGCGGGTGATTCCGCTGTTGAAGAACAGGTCAAAGCCCGGCTGATCTCCCGATTCCATGCGGTCTGGCGCCACATACAGGTCAGAGGGGTCGTGCCACGGATCCACCGAAGAGCACAGGGTCAGTGTCTGCTTCTGATCGGGCGAATGATGAAGGAGATCCTTGAATTTGTTATTCTCACCGACGGTTCCGAGGTAAAGCTCGCCGATGGCGTAGCCGGCGCAATTCCTGCGATCGCCGGAACCATGGGTATCGCAGGTATTCGAAGAGCGGCTCATCAACACCCGCACGTATTTCGCGGTCACCGGCGAGGAATCCAGTCGTAGCGTGGCGGTGCCGCCTTTTCCATCGGTCACAGTTCCTGAGATGAAGGTCTTCCATGCTCCCTTGTCTTGCTCATCCATGGCGTCGCCCTCCCCGAGCCAGTACTGCACTTCGTAGGACTGAGCGTAGGGCTCTGCCCACGCGATGCGAATCGCGTTGATGCTTTTCTTCTTCTCGAGAGCGATCACGACCCATTGCGGATGGAGCGAATCGTCCTCTCCCGTGAAGTCCTTCGTGAGATATGGATTGCTCTTCCAATATGACTGGAGATCTCCATCATCGAGGCGCGAGAAGCCATCAAACTCCGTTCCGTTGTTCCGGGTAAAGCCTCGGTGACGGAGTGAATAGCCATAGGAGTGGCGGATCATTTCTTTCGTTGGAGTGGCGTCGCCGGTGAAATATCCCTTCCCCGCGGGATCGCTCCACGTGCCCTTCGGATTCCAATGCCAGGCTTGCACAAATAAATCGGTGTTCTGGCGGTAACTGATGACTCCCCAGCCGGCGGACAGGACCTGCTTGATCTGATCGGGCCGGAAGAACATATCGGTGGCGTTGCTGGGGACGCGGTCCACTGTCGATCCCAGCGAGTAGAGAGGACTGAAGGTGTTTACGACGTGGCTCGGAGTTACATCGACGAGAACAGTTTGCGCCATTCCATGCGTTGGCCAGACGAGGGCGGTCCACAGTAGAACGACTGCGTTTAGCGTTTTGCGCAGAATCAATTGGGACACAAAGGACAGGTTGCTTAGCATGGCGTGGCCCTCGGAGGATTTGAGCGAAATCCCGGCGTAAGAGTCATACATCAACTTGCAGAGTTACTGCTACGCCCGACGCCGACGGCTTTCACGTAATGAAACTCCGGGTTCAGGCTCGCGTTTGTTGGCCGCACACTTTTGTATAATCTATTGTCTCTGAGAAGCGCAATTTCCCGCTATGCAACCGGAGCATTCTTCATGCTACTCAAAGTATTCAACGATCGGGTCGCGCTGGGGCGGGCGGCTGCCGAACAGGCGACTGCAGCCATTCGCCGCGCCATCGCAGAACGTGGCAATGCGCGGATCGTCGCTGCGACGGCTGCGTCGCAGCTCGAATTTCTAGATGCCTTAACGAAGGCGCCGGGGATCGACTGGTCCAGCGTGGAAGCTTTTCATCTCGACGAATACATCGGCTTGCCGGTCACCCATCCGGGAAGTTTCCGCAAGATGCTGCTGGAGCAGTTGCTGCGGAAAACCGGAATTACCAACTACCATCTGCTCGACGGCGATGCCGCTGATCCGTTGGAGGTGGTGCGGCGCGTAGGCAAAGACCTGGCATCCAGGCCGGTGGACATCGCGTTTCTTGGTATTGGCGAGAACGGACACATCGCATTCAACGATCCGCCCGCCGATCTCCAGATTGAGGAATCCTTCATCATCGTGAACCTGGATGAAGCCTGCCGCCAGCAGCAGGTGGGCGAAGCCTGGTTCACCGACATTTCACAAGTGCCGAAGCAAGCGATCTCGATGTCGGTGCGCCAGATTCTCAAAGCCAAGGAGATACTGGCGGTTGTGCCCGACAGCCGCAAAGCGCACGCGGTGAAGGCTTGCTTTGAGGGCCCGATCAGCCCCATGGCGCCGGCGTCGATTCTGCGCACGCATCCTAATGCCACCGTCTATCTCGACAAGAACTCTGCTTCGCTCCTGGGTGTGGCCCTGCAGAATGCACTCAACGATAAATCGCAGGTCATGGTTCGCTCTTAGCGCGCTGTTTGCGAAGAGTCACGCATGGTGACCGCCGGGAAGCCGATTGCTTCATTGCGCTGGTGGATCGGCGACGAAACGACGGGATTTTGGGAGTCGACTATGACGAGAAGCTGGCTGGGATGTTCCATACCAGCGGGCGTAGCTGGACGGAACCATTTTCAACTGGTAATCACGGTCAGGGAGAGAGATTTGTTCTTGAACAACCATGGGATATAGGAAACTGGATCTTAACGGCAAAGTGGCGGTCGTGATAGGTGGCAGTTCTGGAATCGGCCGGACTCTAGCGCGCGGACTGGCCGAGGCAGGTGCCGATGTCGTGCCCAGCGCCCGGCGCATGGAACTCGTGAACTTGATTGCCGACGAAATTGAGTCTCTGGGCCGCCGATCGCTGCGTGTATGCTGCGACGTGGCCGACCGTGGATCGTTGACAAAAGTGCTGCAGGCTTCCGTCCAGACGCTCGGGAAAGTGGATATCCTGGTTAATGCTGCCGGATTCAATCAGCGCGCTCCGACGTTGGACTTTCCCGATGCTGACTGGGACCGGCTCATCGATACGAACCTGACCGGTACATTGCGAGCGTGCCAGGTTTTCGGACGTCATATGATCGAGCGCACTTATGGCCGCATCATCAACATCGCTTCCCTGGGCTCGTTCCTGGCGCTTTATGAAGTGGCGGCGTACTGCGCGAGTAAGGCAGGCGTGGCCTCTTTGACGAAATCACTGGCGATCGAATGGGCGCGGCATGGAGTCTGTGTCAACGCGATTGCACCGGGCTACTTCCGCACACCGCTGTCCGAGAAGTTGGTGATGGGCACGCCGCGGGGACAGGAAGTGCTGACCCGTACTCCGATGAAGCGCTTGGGCGAACTGACGGAACTGATTGGAGCGGCGATCTTTCTCGCATCAGACGCAGCCAGCTTTGTAACCGGCACTCTGCTTGCCGTGGATGGTGGTTATCTCGCCAGTGGCGTAAATCAATGACGTCTGCTTAGGTTCCGTCGCGCATCCCAAGCACACTCCCGGACCGCTTCATCATAGATACGGCACGAAGCCTTGCGTCTTCATCTCGAGGCGATACACCGACGTGGTGGCTGTAATGTAGAGCGTCCTATAGTCCTTATCGCCCCAATTCAGATTTGCCGGCTGCTCTGGCATCACAATTGTGCCAAGATGGTTGCCTTTAGCGTCCCAGACCCAGATGCCTTTCGGCCCGGTGACAAGGAGGTTGCCGTTCTTATCCACTTTTATCCCATCCGGTACACCATCCCCTTTACTGCCGGGCTCCTCCGCGAAGAGGCGTCCGTTGGTCAGAGTTCCGTCGGCGGCAAGGTCGTATACGCGAATATTTCGTTTTTCGCTGTCGTCGACATAGAAGTGCTTGCCATCCGGCGAAAAAGCGAGACCGTTCGGCTGGCACAGATCCTTGGTGAGTAACTGCACGTTGCCTTTAGCGTCTAAGCGGTAGACGCCCTGGAATGGAATCTCCTGCTTTTCGCCAGCAACCAGATCCAAGTTCGGATCCGTGAAATACAACGCCCCGTCCGGCCCAACGATCACATCGTTTGGACTGTTAAATTTCTTACCGTTGTAGTGATCTGCCAGAATTTTGTATTTTCCGTCAGGAGTTACTTCGATGATGGCGCGCAATACGCTGGCGCAGTCGATGAGCCGATACTGGCGGTCGAAAGTGTTGCCGTCGGGATCGCCGAGAGCAATCACTTCCTCCTTCTTGCCGTCGGGATGGAGGCGGTAAATCTTGTTGATGGTTTCGTCACTGACGTAGAGGAACCCCGCCTGATCCCACACCGGGCCTTCCGTGAAGCCGAAGCCGGTGCCCACTACTCTCAGCTTGGTGTCGCGATCCACAAGATCCCAGAACTGTGGTGATTCGGCTTTCAACTGAAACTCTGCAGGCTGGGCTCGGGCAGGAGGAAAGCGTGGTGCTCTCATTGCAATGAGCAGCAAGACTGCGATGATGAGGGTATGTAAGACTTTCATGCTGCGATTCATCAGGACGCTCTCCTTTCGAACGAACTCTTGAATTAACCTCGCGGAACGTGGTCTATTCCTCTTCAAACTCTTTCTCATGCGTTTCCGCCGGGTGTGGGCCATTCAAGGCTCCGGTGTCGATATCGGGCAGCGCCGTCTGCCCGACCAGGTCGATAACGGAAAGGGCAAGATAGCGGCCACCACCGTAGATGGAGACATAAGCCGTCTTTCCATCTGAAGACGCAATCACCTCGCGGGGGTCGGAACCGACTGGAGCGCGTGCGATCACCTGCAGGGTTTTCGGATCCACTATGGCGAGCGTGTGGTTACGTTTGGAAAGCGCCAACAGGGACCTACTCGGCGTCGATTGAGCAACAACTCCGATCGCGGCGGAGGCGGAGAGCGCCAATGCAGCACCGCCGAAAAACAATTCGGAAGTTTTAAATCGCATGATTCTGCTCCTTGAGCGGGCATGTGTGGTTTGTCTCTGCTGTCCGGATCTGTTCCTTTGTTCATTTCGCTTCAAGAGAAATACCCGCCGACAGCTTTCCGGTGAGCACAGGGCATTTTATATCGGAGGATGGTTGGCGGAATCGCATTATAAAAGGCCGCCCCTTTTGGAGTAGGTTGTCATCGTTCGCATGCTCACCTACAAAAGCGTCTGGGGCAAAGCGAGGGACGATGTTGCGGAAATCGCACAGTCATTCCGATTGACCCACTACCAAGAATTGCCTTTTTCTTTTGTCGGGGAGCGAAAATTCATAGACTCGCCAAGAATCGTAAGTCCCTGCCCCATGCAGGTCTTTCAGTAGTCTTGCTTTGTAGTCGCCAAGCATCAGCAGTGAGTTGGGCGCCTCGATTGACTCCAATTCGTACCTTTTGTCGTCGACGACAACGTTTAGCTTCTGATGATGGCCGGAAGAATTGCACTCAAGCACCATTCGCGTCGCGCTAACGTGAACGTTGATGTTGTAATCAGTTTCGCCCGGTATAGCCCAGGCGAGCGAGGAGCACAAGAAGAGAAAAGCCATGGCACGATGTTTCAAGGCGTCTCCTTTAGGGATTCACCAGAAGCATACCAAGAGAATAAGCCCAGCACATACGATGGCTTGGTTTCAATCCGGCATCGGCTCAGTCATTTAGCAGCATGGCGCATCTCGCGCGGAACGCCGCACCCACTTCAATACCTGTTTGACTGGATGAAATCGAGTGATCCCAGTAGCTGGGAGATTGAAACGATTATGGAGCAGGCGGAAAGGCAAGCGGCGAAAATGCAACCGCCACTAACTGGTGAATATGTCCAACATGACTTTCGGCCACGAAAGGACCACCCTGGATTACAGGTCGGACACCAATCCGGGTGTCCTCGTAAATTCAGGTACTTGCAGAGCTACCGGCGAGAGGTTTTTCGGCCGCATGAACGGTCTCCGACGGAGTCGGCGTCGCGCCGCCAAGTCACTCCTGAGATTGGGACAGCCGTCATTCATGCTGGGAGTAGAGCGCCCACGCGCTCGCCAAGTCTTGGACGACGTGGCCGAGGGACTTGTAGACGGTGATCTCCTCGGCCGAACGACGCCCTTCGATCTCGCCCGCCAACACTTGACCAATTTCAGCGACGATGTGCTCGTCACTGACTAAGCCTGCCGCTTTGGCTCGGAGAAACTCCGCACCTTGGTTTAGAACGCCCTCGCGGCTGTCGGCAATGAAGCGCGAGCGGATGACGAGATCGCTGTCCACTTCCGCGGGTCCCGCATAGCCTGACCCGACTAAATTCAGGTGTGTACCCGGCCGTACCCACTCTCCCTTTAAGATCGGTTCGGGCGCCGATGTAACGGTACAGATTATGTCGGCCTCAGCGACTGCTTCTCGGACGACCCCTGCTGCGGCAACGGGTACAGCGAGGTCCGCTTGGATCCGCTCCGCGAAGGCGTGGGCGCGGTCGCGCGACCGCCCCCAAACAACGATAGATTTTAGAGTGCGAATCTTCTGGATCGCCCGCGCGTGGGTCGCAGCCTGTTCGCCATAGCCGAGCAGAGCCAAGCGCCCGGCGTCTTTGCGTGCCAATGCGTCAGTGGCGACCGCACTCGCCGCCGCCGTTCGAATGGCGGTGATCTCGCCGGCATGGACTGCGCAAACAGGCGCCCCGGTTTCGGGATCGAATAGGATGACGAGACCCTGGTGTGACTGTATTCCACGACCGAAATTCTCGTGGAATACGCTGATCAACTTCGCGCCAAATGGGGCATGGGCACCCATCGCACCCGGCATGATGGCGAATAAATGGCCCTCCGATAGCGGGATAATCGACCGCAAAAGTTGCCTCGTTTCGCCCCTTGAGAATGCGATCATCGCATCGCGCACGATCGGGATGCACACTTCATAAGTGAGCCGTCTGGCAACCTCTTCGCGGTCTATGAATCGCATCAGGTGCTCCCTTGTGGTTGCGGGTCACGTCGAGCTGTCGATTAGGGCGATGATACAGCGGGCTTATGGGTAACTATTGATTAGGCGATTTGTGCTCATTGACCGCCAATGACTGCAATCACATCACCATCAGGACGCACGCAGGTCGCGAATCCCGTGATTGGGCCACATCGGCCTATCGTTTGGAGAGGGGAATGTCCATATGCATTTCTTGTCCCGGTGCAAGCCGCAGAGGAGGAACTGGTGATTGCGAACCATAATCCGGGGACATGACCATTACTATCAGGGTCACATCCTTCCCCGCTGGTAAGAGTGCGCGGTACTTGCCATTGACTAAAACGGAATGGTTGTTTCCATCTTCATCCATGAAGACTAGCTTTGCATTTAGTGCGGCACCCGTGTCAGCATCGACAACACGCCCCACGAGTACTCCAGCTTTTTCGCTCAAGATCACCGTAGTAGTTGCCGAAGGATGGTCTTCAGTTAGGTCAACCTTCGGGGGTTCGGCCTTCGAGTCTGCGTAGAAGTCATCGGAACGGTCAGGATAGGCATCTGCATCTTTTCGCGAATACAGCTTGTACGCTCCCAACTGGAAACCATCACCAAAATCGAAGGCCCCGTTCCTGTCTGTTTTCGTCAACCGTGGGGTGAGGCTATCGAGGCTGATGTCCTGCGGAACGACGCAGACTGTGGCAGCGGATACGGCGTTTCCGTTCTCGTCCGTAACGGTGCCCTTGATCTCTCCGCTGGGATGATTCTTTGTCTGAGAGTATGCAGACAGACTCACGACAACCAAGGCCAAAGTGAAGAAATGCTTCATGGGGCCCTCCTGAGGAACTTCATTGTACTTCCGAGTGTTTCCCGCACTCAAACTCCCATACGGGCATGGCATGCTGCTATAAGCGTTTTGCGCGGCTACGAATCTACATAGGGCGCAAAGGACGGACAGCCTAGTCCGCTCTCGATCGTCGTGGTGCTCGCCCTGCCGTCGTTCGCATTCGGCACGCCGCCGACATGCCACCATCGCTCGCTGACTTCGAGGACATGCAGCCCAGTGCTGGCGTTGCCGGCCACATGGTGAAGGTGACAGGCTTCAT
>Ga0137418_10000498_pt1 | contig 35149 bp, 31 predicted proteins | sample CZODoug3_1_2_16f_FD_122242 | JGI IMG/M metagenome (GOLD analysis project Ga0137418, IMG submission 122242) | Vadose zone soil fungal communities from Angelo Coast Range Reserve, California, USA - CZODoug3_1_2_16fungal (Hybrid Assembly) | ecosystem: Environmental > Terrestrial > Soil > Vadose... | reverse complement strand
ACCTGGGGCATCGCCGCTCCCGTGATCCTGATCTCGCTGCGCCTGCTGCAGGGCCTGGCGCTGGGCGGTGAGTACGGGGGAGCGGCCACCTACGTGGCCGAGCACGCGCCGCACGGCCGGCGCGGCTACTTCACGTCCTGGATCCAGACCACCGCCACGGTGGGCCTTTTCATGGCGCTGCTGGTGATCCTGGGCACCCGCACCTGGGTCGGGGAAGACGCGTTCGCCAACAGCGGCTGGTGGCGGCTGCCGTTCCTGCTGTCGTTTTTCCTGCTGATCATCTCGGTGTGGATCCGGCTGAGCCTGAACGAATCGCCCGCCTTCGCGCGGATGAAGAAGGCCGGACGCACCTCCAAGGCGCCGCTGACGGAGTCGTTCGGACGGCTGAGCAATGCCAAGATCGTGGTGCTGGCGCTGCTGGGTGGAACGGCCGGCCAGGCCGTGGTGTGGTACTGCGGCCAGTTCTACGCGCTGTTTTTCCTGACCCAGTCGCTCAAGGTCGACCCGGCCACGGCCAACCTGATGATCGCCGCCTCGCTGCTGATCGGCACGCCGTTTTTCATCGTGTTCGGCTCGCTGTCGGACAAGATCGGGCGCAAGAAGATCATCATGACCGGGTGCCTGCTGGCGGTGCTGACCTATTTCCCGCTGTTTCACGCGCTGACCCACTACGCCAATCCGGCGCTGGAGGCCGCCCACGCCACGGCGCCGGCGGTCGTGGTGTCGGACCCGGCCACCTGCTCGATCCAGTTCAACCCGGTGGGCACGGCCAAGTTCACCACGCCGTGCGACCTGGCCAAGAGCACGCTGGCCACCTCCGCGGTGCAATACACCAATGAGGCCGCCCCGCCCGGATCTCCCACCGTGGTGAAATTCGGCGACAAGGTGGTCTCGTTCGCCGAGATCAGCGCCTCCGTTCAGGGCGACACGGCCAAGCAGGCGGCCGAGTTCAAGAAGGCGCTGGCCGAGGCCATCAAGGCGGCCGGCTACCCGGCCAAGGCCGACCCGGCGCAGATCAACAAGCCGATGGTGATCGGGATCCTCACGATCCTGGTCATCTACGTGACGATGGTGTACGGCCCGATCGCCGCAATGCTGGTGGAGCTGTTTCCGACCCGGATCCGCTACACCTCGCTGTCGCTGCCATATCACATCGGCAACGGCTGGTTCGGCGGCTTCCTGCCTGCGACCTCGTTTGCGATCGTGGCCGCCACCGGCAACATCTACGCCGGCCTGTGGTACCCGATCATCGTGGCGGGGATGACGTTCGTGATCGGTACGCTGTTCCTGCCGGAAACCAAGGACCGCGACATCTACGCAGCCGACTGAGGCGTAACGCGGCAGTCATGGATCGAAAGGGCCGCTTCTGAAGCGGCCCTTTTTTTCTCGGATCGAGGCAGGGCGCGCGACCGGGTGGGAGTTTGACCAAGACAGGACGGCAGAAGATAATTCGCGCCCGCCGCCGATGTCCGGTGGTCCGGCGGATTAGCTCAGCTGGTTAGAGCAGAGGAATCATAATCCTTTGGTCCGGGGTTCGAGTCCCTGATCCGCCACCAGATTGACGGGTAGCCCGGGCGTTGAGCGGGCGCCCGGCGCATACGCGTTCACACGCAGTCGACGGCGCGAGGTCGACCCACTATGCTGCTTGCCCGGATGGATGACTCGCTGGTGCACCGGAAGAGCGGGCGCGGCGCGAGGTCGACCCAGTATGCTCCTCGACCTGATGGATAAATCGCTCGTGTACCGCAAAACGGGGCGCGGCACGACCGAGCTGGCCGCGACCCATGGCGGAGCCCTTTCGCCCGCCGCCCGTCGCGTGCTCATTCTGCTCGACGGCCAGCGCACGCTGGCCGAGGTGGCCGACCTGTTCGGCGCCGATCTGGTCGAGCACATCGTCTCCGAGCTCGAGGCGAACGGCTTTGCCCGGATGGTCGATCCCGACGACCCTGGGCTGACCACGCAGTCGATCCCGAGCGCCAACTACCCGCCGAAGCTCGCCGACATTTTGCCGCCCCTACCGCCCGAGTCGAAGCTGCGCCTGCCCGCACTGGGCTGGGTCGCACTGGTGCTGGTGGCGGGGGCCAGCGCCGGCGGATACTGGTTCGCTGCGAGCCCCGATCGCAAGGCCGATCAGATCGTCGCCGCCGCGGGTCAGAGCGATGCGGCCCCCGTAGCCATAACGCTCGCGTCCGACGAGCAAACCGGGTCCACGCCCCCGGATACGATCAGGGAGCTGCCGCTGTCGGGCCTTCCCGCGATCACGGTGACGCCGCCCAGGCCGGTCGCACCACCGAGTGCAGCCACCGAGCCCGCCGCTCAGGGCCGCCGCCCGGTCGAGCGGCCGGTGCCCGCGCCGGCCACCGAAGCCAGTTCGACGCCCGAGGCCGCGCAGCCGCCCAACGCCGGCTCCGCGGCGCCGTCCGACGCCGGCTCGCCGGCGCCGGTGCGGCCACCTGCCCCCTCGCCGCGCCCCTTAGTGGTGGCGGCGGCCGAGACCGTGCCGCCGCCTCGGCCGGCGCCGCAGGCGCCTGCAAGCCCGGCACCATCGCCGGCCAACGTTGCGCCGCCCGCCGCTGCGGCGCCGCTCAGCGCTGCCGCGCCGGCTGCCGGCGCCGGGCCCGCCTCCGCGCTGCACGCTCCGGCGGGCGACGTCGCTAACCCACCCGCCGAGCAACTCTTCGCGCTGGCGCCTGCGGCGCCGCCGCGGAGCGAGCCGGTTGCACTGCACCCGCGCCGGCACAATGCGCCCGCATTCCCAGGGCGCGCGCTGCGCGCCAAGATTCTCCAGGGCCAGGTCCTGGCGCGCATCTGGGTCAACGCGGAAGGATCCGTGGAACAGGTCGATATCGTGAAAGCAGACCCGCCCCGGATATTCGACGACGAAGTCAAGCGCGCACTTTCCGGCTGGACGTTCGACCCGCCGGGCCGTCCGGTCGATACGACCATTGAGCTGATGTTCAAGCCCTGACGGAAAGCGCGGTCGCCGGCGCGCGTTGCGCCCCTGTGAAACGGAGCGCGCGGTGACATCCGGCGATACGGTCGAGCTGCGCTGCGTTGCCGAGGGCGACTTCGAGGCCTGGCTGCCCCTGTGGCAGGCCTATCAGGCGTTCTACCGGATCGAACTGACCGAGCCGACCACCCTTGTGACCTGGGCGCGGCTGCTCGATCGATCCGAGCCGATCTTCGGCGCGATGGCCTGGCAGCACGGCCAGGCCGTGGGGCTGGCGCACTGGCTGCATCACCGCAGCACCTGGTCGGCCCGGGATGACTGCTACCTGAACGACCTTTTCGTGGCACCGGCGCAGCGCCGCCACGGCATCGCCCGCCGGCTGATCGAGTTTGCCGCGCAGGCGGCGCGAAGCGCCGGCTGCGGCCAGATCTACTGGCTGACCCACGAGACGAACTTGACCGCCATCGCACTGTACCGGCAGATCGCCGAACGGACGGGATTTCTGGATTTCAGGATCAAGCTGTAGCCCGGCTCCGCATCGATGGCGCCGCCTCGCGTCCTGATCGTCCCTGGCAGCGCCCGCAGTCAAGCGCTGTCCAAGCGCCTGGCCGCTGCGGCGCTGGCCGCGATCGATCGGGCGGCCGGCGCAGGCACACTGATCGATCTGGCGCTGTTCGAGATGCCGCTTTATCACGCCGATCTGGAGGCGCGGGAGGGCGTTCCGGAAGCCACCCGGCGCCTGCAGGCTCTGATCGCGGAGCACGACGCGCTGTTGATCGCAAGCCCCGAGTACAACGGGTCGATGACGCCGTTACTCGTCAATACGCTGGATTGGTGCTCGCGCGTCGATCGCGCGAAACCGACCCGCTCCGGGCTGGCGATCTTCGCCGATAAGCCGGCGGCGCTGGTCGGATCGTCGCCGGGGGCCTTTGGCGGCCTGCGCGCTCTGATTCATCTGCGCGACCTGCTCGGTTACCTGGGCATGGTCGTGATTCCGCAGCAAGTGGTGATCCCCCGCGCGCACCAGGCATTCGACGCCGACGGGGGCCTGGTCGATCCGACTCAGCGCGCCGCGCTCGAAGCGGTGGCCGCAGCCCTGGTCAGGGCGGCGGCGTAACAGGCGGCGCCCGTGCCCGGTCGAAGGCGCGCATTGCCGCGAGCCGGGTGAGCAGCCGGTTCAGGTCGGAAAAATCGAGCGCGGCACTCCAGCGCTGCAGCGCCACCAGCAGCCGGATGTAGCGTTCCGGATCGCCCTGGCGCAGCAGTTGCTCGCCGGCGATCTGCAGGCGCTCGCGCATGCGGGTCGGAACGACGATCCTGGCCTCGCCCACGCTGGAAAGCTCGGCGTTCATCAGCAGGTGCGCCAGCTTGTCGCTGCCGCGATCGAAGGGCTGGACCCTGCACAGCAGAATCGAATAGAAGATCGCCCGGGCCAGTCCTTCGGGCACCTCGATCGCCAGCTTCGAGCCGGCCGCCAATGTGCCCTCGATCCGTTCCGGCTCGATCCGTCCCGGCACGGGCGCGGCCGCCGGCGCCGATGGGTCGCGGGTGCGGAAGCGGCCGGCCCGTACGGGTTCGACCAGCCGCATCAACAGCGCATGCCGGGCTCTCATGCCCTGGGCGAACCCGTCGCCGAACGGGGGCACCGAATCGGACAGGGGCGAGCTCGCGGCCAGTTTGAAGACGCTCAGCAGCTCGCGCATCGGGGCGTCGCTGGCAAGGCCGACCTTTCCGGCGAGCACATCGGCACACGCCTGCCGGATCGCCGGCACAGGCGCCGCATCGAAACACTCGAACCAAGCCTCGAGCAGTGCCTGATGGGCGCGGTCAGGCTGCCCGGTGGCGACGGCCTCCCAGCGCGGCCAGCGCTGCCGCCTGAGGCGGTGCGCAAGCGCCTGCAGCATCGCGACGCAGTCCGGATCGGCTTCGCCAGCACCCGTGCCGGCAGCAGCGTCCGCGCTCCCGGAATCCTCCGGGGGCGAGAGCAGCTCGTCGATCAGGTGTTCCAGCCGAACCAGCTCCCGGCTCATGTTCAGCGGTGCGGCCAGGCTGCGCGCCACGCTGCGCACCCGGTCAAGCGCCAGCGCCCCGTCCCCGGCCGCCAGGATCTGCTCCAGGCGCTGCCTCACCGCTGCTTCGCCCCGCGAGCGCCCGTCGGCGCCGCGCGGTCGCGTCAGATTCTCGAGCAGCATCCGTTGCATCGAGGCCAGGTGAAGCGCGCCATGGCCGAGCGGCGCATCGCCCGGCAAAGCGCCCGGCCCCTTGACCAGCGCCACACGCAGGCCGGGCAGGCGGATCGTCCGGTTAAAGCGGCTCGGGTGGCTCAGGATCAGCACGCCCTCGGCCGGAGCCGCTCCGTAGGCGCTTCGATAAGATACGACTGCGCCGGGGACCAGCTCTCCCAGGATACGGACCCAGTGTTCGCGCACGAGTGCAGCCTGCGCCTGGGGATCACGGTCGCTGACATACAATCCCGGCGCCAGTCGTGCCAGCTCGCCTGCGACGCAGCGTCGCTGAGCCGACCTTGCGACGGCCGACGGGGCGCCGCGCGTGATGATCAGATCGTCCTGTCGCTCAGCAGCTAATCCGGGCATGATGACGTCGCTGGCCAGCTAATTTGGATTCTAAGCGAACTCTGTCGCTCGATCACTTAATAGCGTCTGGCCGACATCCTGAAATATAAAAGCCGCCGGTCGACGTCCGGACCCGTTATCGAGGGGACCGCTAAAATTGCACCCCCTGCTTTGCCCGCCCCCGGCCGGATTGCTGCAGTGAGCGAGAAGAAGGTCTTCATCCGCACGTTCGGATGCCAGATGAACGAGTACGACTCGGCCAGGATGGCCGACGTGCTCGGGGCCTCGCACGCGATGGCGGTCACCGACTCGCCCGAGGAGGCCGATCTGATTCTTTTCAACACGTGCTCGGTGCGCGAGAAGGCGCAGGAGAAGGTCTTCTCCGATCTGGGGCGGGTCCGGCATCTGAAGCGCAGGCGGCCGCACCTGCTGATCGGCGTAGGCGGCTGCGTGGCCAGCCAGGAGGGGGCCCGGATCATCGAACGGGCGCCCTTCGTCGACCTCGTGTTCGGACCGCAAACGCTGCACCGGCTGCCGGCGATGATCGAGCAGCGGCGCGCCAGCGGCCGGCCGCAGGTCGACATCTCGTTCCCCGAGATCGAGAAGTTCGATGCCCTGCCGCTGCCGCGGGTCGAGGGCGTGACCGCGTTCGTGTCGATCATGGAAGGCTGCAGCAAGTACTGCACCTTCTGCGTGGTGCCGTACACGCGCGGCGAAGAGGTATCGCGTCCGCTCGAGGACGTGCTGACCGAGGTTGCCGACCTCGCCGCGCAGGGCGTGCGCGAGGTCACGCTGCTGGGGCAGAACGTCAACGCCTACCGGGGCCTGGAGGGCGGCGGCGAGGCGGTCGATTTCGCGATGCTGCTCGAGTGCGTGTCGCAGATCCCGGGCATCGGCCGGATCCGCTACACGACCTCGCATCCGAAGGAATTCACGCCGCGCCTGATCGAGGCCCACCGGCGCCTGCCGCAGCTGGCCGAGCACGTGCACCTGCCGCTGCAGTCCGGATCGGACCGGGTGCTGGCGGCGATGAAGCGCGGCTACACGCTGCTCGAGTACAAATCGATCGTGCGCCGGCTGCGCGCGGCGCGCCCCGCGGTCTCGGTGACCTCGGACTTCATCGTCGGCTTCCCCGGCGAGAGCGAGGCCGACTTCGAGCAGACGCTGCGCCTGGCCGGGGAGTTGCAATTCGACTCCAGCTTTTCGTTCCTCTACAGCCCGCGCCCCGGAACGCCGGCGGCTGAATTGCCGGATCCGACCCCGCGCGAGGTCAAGCTCGATCGCCTGCATCGCCTGCAACACGCGCTCGAAGCGAGCAGCCAGGCGATCGGCGCCTCGATGGTGGGCCGCACCGAGCCGGTTCTGGCGGAGGGCAGGTCCAAGCGCGATCCGAACGAACTCACCGGGCGCACGTCGAACAACCGGATCGTGAACTTCCCGGCGCCCGCGACCCTGGTCGGACAATTCGTCGACGTGCGTATCCTGCAGGCGCTTTCGCACAGCCTGCGCGGCGAGCGCGCCCCGGCCACGGCCGAGCGCGACGGGCCGATCGCTGCGTGAGCACGGCCGCGCGCGCAACGCGTAACCGCAGCGCGTTGACCTTCGTCTACGACGGGGACAACGAGACCCTGGCGCACGTGACCGGGGCCCTGGACGAGAACCTGCGGCAGATCGAAAACGAGCTGGAGATCACGATCCAGCGCCGCGGTCACCGCTTTCGCGTCGAGGGGGCACCCGAGCCCGCCCAGCGCGCGGTGCAGGTGCTCGAATACCTGCTGGCGCATGCGCAAAAGCCCCTGACCACCGAGGAAGTGCAATTGCGACTGGTCGAGCAGCGCGACCGCGCGTCCGCGCCGGAGCCCGTCGCGGGCGAAGGCACCGATGCGGTGGAGTTGCACACGCGCCGGCGCGACCTGCACGGGCGCACGCCACGCCAGCGCGACTACCTGCAAGCGATCATCTCGCACGACATCAGCTTCGGCATCGGGCCGGCCGGAACCGGCAAGACGTACCTGGCCGTGGCCTGCGCGGTCGATGCGCTGGAGCGCTCCGCGGTGCAGCGGATCGTGCTGACGCGGCCGGCGGTGGAAGCGGGCGAGCGGCTGGGTTTCCTGCCGGGCGACCTGGCGCAGAAGGTCGACCCGTACCTGCGGCCCCTTTACGACGCGCTGTTCGATCTGCTGGGCTTCGATCGCACGCAGCGCTTGCTGGAGCGGCAGACGATCGAGATCGCGCCGCTCGCCTACATGCGCGGCCGCACTCTGAACCAGTCGTTCGTGATCCTGGACGAGGCGCAGAACACGACCCCGGAACAGATGAAGATGTTCCTGACGCGGATCGGGTTCGGTTCCAAGGCGGTCGTGACCGGCGACGTGACGCAGATCGATCTGCCGCGCGAGGCCGCCAGCGGGCTGATCGAATCGCAGCACATCCTGCGCGACGTGCGCGGCATCGCCTTCACGTACTTCACGGCCGCAGACGTGGTCCGCCATCCGCTGGTGGCCCGGATCGTCGAGGCCTACGAGCGCGCCGAAAAACTCGAGCCGCCACCGGCGCGCGGCCACCGCCGGTGAGCAGGGCCCTCAACCCCGCCCCTGTCCCGCTGCGCGGGCGAGGGGCGATCAAGGGGCCATCGCGCATCTCGATCGTCGGCACCGACCGCTTCCGCTCGATCCCCTCGCGCAGCACGCTGGCCCGCTGGATCCGCTCGGCGCTCGAACGCAGCGCCCGGATCACGCTGGTGCTGGCCGACGCGCGCACCGCGCGACGCCTGAACCACACCTACCGCCAGCGCGACTACCCGACCAACGTGCTGACGTTCTGCTACCAGGACTCGCCCGTGGTCGTAGCCGACGTCGTCGTGTGCGTCGGGGTCGCGCGGGCCGAGGCCGCGCAACAGCGCAAGGCGCTGCGCGCGCACCTGGCGCACCTGGTGATCCACGGCGTGCTGCACGCGCAGGGTTATGACCACGTGCGCGCGGCCGACGCGCGGCGGATGCAGGCGCGCGAAGTGGGTCACCTGGCGCGCCTGAGGATCCCGAATCCTTATGAGTAAGCGAGCGCCGGCTCACGCCGCGGGAGCCGTATTTGCGCCGAATGCCGTTGTTCGCCGCCGGAACCGTGCGATCGGACATGACGGCGCACGCCTGCATCCGCTATCCTGGACCTGACGTAACCGCCGGACGGAGTGATTCGTCCGCACTACATGTCGGATCCCTCGCCTTCGCGCAACTCGGCCGCCCACCGGCACAAAAGCCTGATCGAACGCCTGACGGCGTTCATCTTCCGAGAACCCGAGAACCGGGAGCAGCTGCTGCAGCTGCTGTCCGAAGCGCACGAGCGCGACCTGCTGGACGCCGATGCCCTTTCGATGATCGAGGGCGTACTGCAGGTCTCCGAGCTGCGCGCGCGCGACCTGATGGTGCCGCGCGCGCAGATGGACGTGATCGACATCGAGGTGCCGGTCGAGCAGTGGATTCCGCACGTGATCGAAACGGCGCATTCGCGCTTCCCGGTGTTCGAGGGCAACCGCGACCACGTGATCGGCATCCTGCTCGCCAAGGACCTGCTGCGCTACTACGCCGAACAGGATTTCGATGTGCGCGCGATGCTGCGTCCGGCGGTCTTCATTCCGGAGTCCAAGCCCCTGAACATCCTGCTGCGCGACTTCCGCGCCAATCGCAATCACATCGCGATCGTGGTCGACGAATACGGCGGCGTGGCGGGACTGATCACGATCGAAGACGTGCTGGAGCAGATCGTCGGTGACATCGAGGACGAATACGATTTCGAGGAGCAGGAAGGCAACATCATCGCGGAAGCCGACAACCGCTTCCGCGTGAAGGGGCTCACCCAGATCGAGCAGTTCAACGAGCAATTCGGCACGCACTTTCCGAACGAGGACTTCGACACCGTCGGGGGCCTGGTGACCGATGCGTTCGGCCGCGTACCCAGGCGCGGCGACTCGACCGAAATCGAGGGCTTTCGCTTCGAGGTGTTGCGCGCCGATCCGCGCCAGCCGCACCTGTTCCTGGTCACGCGCGTGCCCAAGACCGTGATCAGCGAATTCGAAACTGCGGACGTGCGACCGCACGATTGACGCCGATCCTGGCGCCGCTTCTGGCGTTGCTCGCCGGCGGCGCTCACGCGCTGTCGTTTGCCCCGTTCAACCTGCCGGCACTGCAGCTGGCGGCACTGGCCACGCTGATCGCGCTGGCGCAGTGGCAGCCGTCCTGGCAACGCGCCGCCCTGATCGGATACGCGTTCGGCCTGGGTTGGTTCAGCATCGGCGTGAGCTGGGTCTACATCAGCATGCACGTGCACGGCGACATGCCGTCCTGGATCGCGGCGCTCGCCACATTCGCGCTGGCAGCCCTGCTGGCCGTGTTTCCGGCGCTGGCGGCGGGCGCCGCGCACCGGGCAACGCGTCGCTCTGCGCTGCGGCTGCTGCTCGCCTGGCCGGGCGCCTGGTGTCTGTCCGAGTGGCTGCGCGGCACCATCTTGACCGGCCTTCCCTGGATCGCCAGCGGGTACGCGCACACCGATGGGACCCTGGCCGGTTACGCGCCGGTGGTCGGCGTATACGGTCTGTGCCTGATCGCGGCGGTGATCGCCGGCGCTGCCGCCACTGTGCTGCAGCGGCGGTCCGATGCGTCGCTTGCGACCCGGATCGCCGCGTTAGGGGTGGCCCTGCTGCTGGTCGCGGGCGGCCAGCTGCTGCGCGGGGTGGAGTGGACGCACCCGGTCGGCCAGCCGCTGCACGTCAAGCTGATCCAGGGCAACATCCCGCAGGACTTGAAGTTCGGCGAGGGTGGAACCGAGCTCGCAATACAGCGCTACTTCGCGCTGATGCCGGATCCGCCCGCACTGCACGCCGACCTGGTCGTGCTGCCGGAGTCGGCTTTTCCGCTTCCGCTTGGCGACCTTCCCGCGGACGCGCGCGAGGCCCTGCTGGACTTTCCGAGCCAGCGGCACGCGGCGCTGATCTTCGGCGTTTTCCTGGAGGAGCCCCGTTACCAGTACTTCAACAGCGCCCTCGGGCTGCAGGATCACGATGCGCCGCAGCGCTACAGCAAGCGGCACCTGGTGCCGTTCGGCGAATTCATCCCGTTCGGCTTCCGCTGGTTCGTCGACCTGATGAACATCCCGATCGGGGATCAGCAGCGCGGCCCCTCGTATCAGCCTCCGATGCAACTGGCGGGCCAGCGGATCGCGGTGAATATCTGCTTCGAGGACCTGTTCGGCGACGAGATCATCGCCGCGTGGCGCGACCCGGCGCGCGAGCCCACGATGCTGCTGAACCTGTCGAACCTGGCGTGGTTCGACGATTCGATCGCGCTGCCGCAGCACCTGCAGATCGCCCGGATGCGCGCGCTCGAGACCGGCCTGCCGCTGCTGCGCGCGACCAACACGGGTGCCACGGCAATCATCGATCCGCACGGCGTCGTGGTGGCGCAACTGCCGTTCAACCTGATCGCCACGCTGCGCGGCGAGATCTCCGGCTTCGAGGGTCACACGCCGTACGTGAAGCACGGCGACATTCCGGCGCTGGGGCTGGCCCTGGTACTGCTGGCGGCGGCCGGTTTTGCCGGACGCCGACAGCCTGGTGACTCCCAGGCCCCCACGGCACGGGCGTCGAAAACTTGAGGCTCGCCCGCTCCGCGCAACCGAGACCATCGCACTGCAAATCCGGGCTTCTCCGGCCCGCGTTCCGGCTATTGTCGAATGCGATATTGGCCGGCCCGCGCTTTGTGCCGGTTCGGACCGCGGAGACCACTGCATGGGGGCCACCGACCGATTCTTCGCCCCGGGCACCGCTCTGCCGACGATGCCCGAGGTGGCGCGTCGCCTGATCGACAGCTTCGAGAAAGAGAAGGTCGACCTGCGCCAGATCGTCGAGCTGGCCGAGCGCGACCAGTCGCTGTCGGTCAAGATCCTGAAACAGGCCAACTCGGCGCACTACGGGGTCAGCGGCAACGTGACCAACCTGCGCCAGGCCTCGGTGCTGCTGGGGCTGGAGACGCTGCGCAACCTGGTGCTGTCGGCTTGCATGATCGGCGCCTTCCCGCGCACGCCGGGCTTCGACCGGCTGAAGTTCTGGCGGCACTGCGTGGCCACCGGGGGCTACTCGCGCTGGCTGGGGCGCAAGCTGGGCTTCGACTCCGACAGCGCTTATATGGCCGGCTTGCTGCTGCGCTCGGGCCAGATCCTGATGGCGATGGAGCTTCCGCACATGGTGGCCGCGGTCGAGGCCGAGTGCAGCCGTCCGGGACTACGGATGAGCGTCGAGCGCCAGAAGATCGGCTGCTGCCACCCACAGGTCACCGCGGAGCTGGCGCGCCGCTGGAGCCTGCCGGGGCCGCTGGTCGACGCGTTCCGGCACGCCCCGGATCCGTTGCACGCCGGGCAATTTTCCCTGCTGGGCGCCGTATTGAACCTGGCAGCGACCGCGGCCGATGCGGGCGAGCTGAGCGCACCTAAAGTCAGTCCGCTCGGCGAAGCCGATCCCGAGCTGCTTCGCCACCTTCGGCTGGATGCCGGTTGGCTGCAGACCAACCTGCCGTCCTACGAGAGCATGACCTACTCGGTCGATGCGCTGTGCTCGCCGGCTTGATGCCCGCGACGCGCGCTAAGCCACCCGCTTCATCCTGACAGCAGCCGCACGCTGGTACGGCTGCTGCCCGCCCCGCTCACTTCAGTTGAGCACGGATCTCGCCGCCCTTGTTGTCGGCGCTGTGCACGTTGACGTACAGTTCCCCGGCTTTGAACGCCTTCATCTGGTCCGGCGTGAGCTTGGCGCCGGCCGGTACCTTGTAGGTGTCGCCGTCCTTCGTGAGCGGAATGATCACGGGACCGTTCTTGTCGGCCGCTCCCGTGTGGATGTGCGCCGCCAGGCCCTGAACACCCGTGGTCGTGACGCTGCCGGACACGGATCCGTCATCGCCGACCGTGATCGTTCCCTTACCGGCGGCCGCGGTCTTGACCGGCGGCACCTCGTTTGCGCCTGATAGCGCCACGTTCAAGGCCGCGCCGAGCGCGATCGCGCTTGCCAGTGCGCCGATCGAGAGTATCGCCAAGGCGAGAACCGAATGCTTCGTTCTGGTCATCGTTTTTCTCCTGAGTAACGAGGTGCGTCGGGCAAATCCGACGGCTCGATCAACCGATATCCGGCCAACCGGCCCCTCGCGAGCGGGCGGAGCGTAACACCACTAAACCGCTCCTGCACCATGGGAAAATGGGCCGTCACGCAAACTCCAACAAAAGGTCCCGAGCCTTGGACAAATCCCAATTTGAAGATCACGGCCAGTCCGAGCTGACCGTCCGCGCGATCGTGCTCGGCGGCTTGATCACGCTCGCGTTCACGGCGGCCAACGTCTACCTGGGGCTGAAGGTGGGACTGACGTTCGCCACCTCGATTCCAGCCGCCGTCATCTCGATGGCGGTGTTGCGCGCGTTCAAGACCTCCAGCATTTATGAAAACAACATCGTGCAGATCGTCGCCAGCGCCGCGGGCACGCTGGCGGCGATCATCTTCGTGCTGCCGGGCCTGGTGATCGTCGGCTGGTGGCAGGGCTTCCCGTACTGGACCGCCGCCCTCGTCACCGGGCTCGGGGGCATCCTCGGCGTGATGTTCTCGGTGCCGCTGCGGCGCGCGCTCGTGGTCAACACCGACCTGCCCTACCCCGAGGGCGTTGCCGCGGCCGAGGTGCTGCGCGTCGGGACGGCCTCGCGCACTGGCGATGCAGAGAGCCTCCATGGCTTGAAGGTCCTCGTGGTCAATGCCATTGCCTCGTCCGTCTTCTTCGCGCTGAGCAAGACCGGGCTGCTGGTCGACGAGGCGGCCGTTTTCTTCCGCGTCGGTACGGGAGCCACCGGAATCTCGGCCAGTCTGTCGCTCGCGCTGATCGGCGCCGGTCACCTGGTGGGACTGTCGGTCGGCGTTGCGATCCTGGCCGGAATCGTGATCGGATGGGGAATCGTGTTGCCGCTGCTGACCGCCGCATCGAACCTGTCCGATTCCGCACAGCACGTCGCGCTGACCGTGTTTCGCAGCGACGTGCGATTTTTCGGAGCGGGCGTGATCGGCGTGGCCGCGCTGTGGACGTTCGCGAAGATCCTGGGACCGATCGCCGCCGGGTTGCGCTCCGCGATACAGGCCTCGCGCGCCAGGGGCGCCGGCGATCGGGCGCTGCCGCGGGTGGAGCGCGATCTGCCGATCGGAGTGGTCGGGGCGGTGACCGCTGCGACGCTGGCCGTGATCGCGCTGCTGCTGTGGCGATTCATCGCCGGCGGGCCGCTGGCCGATCATGCGGCGGTGCTGATCGCCTCGACGCTGCTTTATGTGATCGTGGCCGGGGTCGTGATCGCCTCGGTGTGCGGCTACATGGCCGGCCTGATCGGAGCCTCCACGAGTCCCGTTTCGGGCGTGGGCATCCTGGCCGTCGTCACCGCCGGGCTGATGCTGCTGGCGGTCGTCGGCGGCGGCGCCGGGCCGGATCAGACCAGGGCGATGATCGCCTATGCGCTGTTCGCGACCGCCATCGTGTTCGGCATCGCGACCATCTCGAATGACAACCTGCAGGACCTGAAAACGGGCCAGCTGGTCGGGGCGACGCCGTGGCGGCAACAGGCGGCGCTGGTTGCAGGCGTCGTGTTCGGATCGCTGGTGATCCCGCCGGTGCTCGATCTGCTGAACAGCGCTTACGGATTCGCGGGCGCCGCCCACGCGGGCGCCAAAGCATTGCCGGCGCCGCAGGCGGCACTGATCTCCGCCCTGGCGCAGGGCGTGCTGGGCGGGCACCTGAACCTGCGGATGCTGGAGATCGGCGCGCTGGTCGGCGCGATCCTGGTCGCGATCGATGCGATCCTGGGCCGAAGCGGGAAAATGCGGCTGCCTCCGCTTGCCATCGGCCTGGGTATCTATCTGCCGATGGGCTCCACGCTGCCCATCGTGATCGGGGCCGTGGCGGGACATTTCTACGATCGCTGGGCCGCGCGCACACCCAATCCCGGCTTTGCCAAGAGGATGGGCGTGCTGATGGCCACGGGACTGATCGTCGGCGACAGCCTGTTCGGCGTGCTGTACGCCGGCGTCGTCGTGGCCTCCGGCAGCAGCGAGCCGTTTGCGCTGGTGGGTGAGAGCTTCGCGACGCCAGCGTTGATCGGCGGCGCGGTCCTTTTCTGCGCGCTCATCGCTTGGCTGTACCGGCACTCGGCCGCCGGAGTGCTGGCCGCTGGTCACCCGAACGGTTCGAATTGACCGCAAGAATCGGATTTTCCGTGCCCTTCCCGACCGCCAGAATGACGCCCTCGGATCAATCCCACAGGGGTCTGCAACATGGCGTTCGCGTTGAAAGGCCTGCCGCCCGCCGCGTTCCAACGGTGGTTTCAAGCGTCGGGGCCCGAACTGGCTGCGGCCGGGGGCCGGCTGATCACGGTCGATGAAGACTTCGGGTATCCCTGCCGCGTCAGTCTTACGGACGCGGCGGTCGGAGAGCAGGTGCTTCTGATCCCGTACCAGCACGTCGCTGGGCCCTCGCCCTATCAGGCCATCGGCCCTGTTTTTGTCCGTCGTGACGCCGCGGCAGCTGCCGAGGTTGTCGACACGATCCCGCCCTATCTGTCGCGGCGGTTGCTGTCCGTCAGAGCGTACGACGATAAGGAAGACATCGTCGACGCCGAAGTGGCCCCGGGTGACCGCGTCGACGGCCTGATTCGAAAGCTGCTCGCAGCCCCGGCCATCGAGCACCTTCACATCCACTTCGCGCGACGCGGCTGCTTCGCCTGCAACGTGGTCCGCTCGGCCTGAAGCGCCCGCCAGCGGTCGGCGCAACGGTCTGACCTGCGCAACAGAGGATCGCAGCCCGTTTAACCCCGCGCGGCCCCATCCTGCGTTTGTACCGGCATAGCCCACGAACGAGGATGCCATGTACCAGACCCTGCTCGCCTCAACGGCCGCGTTGCTCACCGCGTGCGCCGCAGCTTCTTCCTCGCCGGACTGTGGCGACGTCGGCCCCTCGCCCTGCCGCGCCGGCATGGTCGACGTGACGATCCTGGATCGCACGACCGGGGAGCGGCTCACGGTCTACTCGCACGAGGGTCAACGCTGGGTCGCCGGAACGCCCGGCCACCGCTACGCCGTTTCGGTCCGAAGCCGATCGCCGGGCCGGATCCTCGGCGTCGTGTCGGTCGACGGCATCAATGTCGTCAGCGGAGACACGGCCGCCTGGGGCCAGAGCGGCTACGTCCTTTCGCCGCGGGAGTCGTTCGACATCCTCGGATGGCGCAAATCGCAGGACCGCGTCGCGGACTTCGTTTTTACGGACCTGCCGGACTCCTATGCGGCCAGGACGGGCCGACCGGATGACGTGGGAGTCATCGGTGTGGCCGTGTTCCGGGAAGCCGCCCGCGTGCCGGCGCCCGGCAGCCTGAATGAAGCTCCGCTCGACCGCGCCCGCTCGGCGCCGCAGGCCGGCTCGTCCGAGCAGCGGGCCGAACAGCGTCTTGGAACCGGTCACGGCGACGGCGAGACTTCCAGGGTCCTGACGACAAGCTTCGAGCGAGCACAGGACCGGCCCGACCAGGTCATCGCGATCCGCTACGACCGCCGGGAGCGTCTGGTCGCGATGGGCGTGATCCCCGACGCCGGCGCTCCTCGACCGTTCCCGCAATCGGCCGGTGTCGGCTACGTTCCGGACCCTCCCTCGCGCTGGTAGCGGCTGCCTGGATAATCCCGGCATGCCGCAAGCCTCGAGGCTGTCCGTCGCCGCGGAAGCCGAAGCGGACGAATCGCTGATGTCGCGCTTCGCCGCCGGGGACGTGCGCGCCTTCGAGCAGATCTACGACCGGCACGAGCGCGCGGTTTATCGGTTTCTGCTTCGATCGGTGCGCATCCCGGCCGTTGCGGACGAGCTGCTGCAGGAAGTCTGGACCAGCGTTATCCGATACGCCCGGGGGTACAAGCCGCAGGCGCTGTTCACGACCTGGCTGTACCGGATCGCTCGAACGCGCCTGATCGACCATTGGCGTGCGCGCGACCCACACGTGCTGGACAGCCTGGACGAGCCGGCGGGCCCCGGGTGCGACGCCACGGTGATGGACCTGCTCGCGGCCGACGCATCGGTACAGCCCGAAGTCAGGGCGATGGACCGCGCGCAGGCACGCGCCTTTGTGGCCGCGGTCGAGGAGCTGCCCAGCGCGCAGCGCGAGGCGTTCATGCTGCACGTGGAGGCGGGCCTCACCCACGAGCAGATCGCCGCCGTTACCGGCGCCGGGGCCGAGACCGTCAAGAGTCGAATCCGTTACGCCTGCGCCAAGCTGCGAACGACGATGCAACCATGGCGAAACGACCAGTGACCCCGGCACAGGATTTCGACGCCGTCCAGGCCGCGCGGCTGCGCGCTGCACACGAGCTGCTTGACGAGCGTCCTTCGCCCAAGGTGCGGGCCGCGCTGCTGCGCGCCGCCGCCGAGAGCGCTGATGGCAATCCAGTCACCGCTTCCGGCGGCGCCCAGCGCAGACTCTCCGCTCGACGCTGGTTCGGTTGGCGTCCAGCCGCCGCCGCCGTCACCGTCGCGGTCGGGATTCTGGCGGTCGGCATCTCGGTTCACGTGGAGCGCGAAACGCCAACCGAGAGTCGCTCCGAAACACCGGCGGCACCGGCGATGGCAGCGCCACGCGACGAGGCGAAGAGCACCGCCAGCCCGCCGCCGTCCGCCCCTCGTCCACCGGTTGCGCAAGGCGCGCTTCGAGCCACGAAGCGGGACACCGAGCGGGCCGCCGAGGCGCCTGCCGGCGCGCCGGCGCCCATGATGCAGATGCAGGCAGCGCCTGCGCGAGCGGCCGCCCCGCTTGCAAAAAAACTCGCGCCGGACGAGGCAGGTCCTGCGCCGCCAGCCGCCGAAGCAAGCCGCGCGCGCCGTCCGGCATCGCCGGACGACTGGCTGCGTCGCATCATCGAACTTCGGCACGCCGGGCGAGGCGCCGAGGCCGACGATGAGCTCACCCGCTTCCGCGCCGCCTTCCCGAACGTCAAGGTTCCGGACGATGCGCTGCGGTGAAGGCCACCGGAACGGGTTCTGCGAGGTCCTTTAAACGAGCAGGGCTGTGCGCTGCTGCAGAGCGTGGGGCGCGGTCTCGAGACCGCGCCCCAATAAGGTCACGGACACGTGATATCGGAATGGGCGGAGGCAACGACGATATCGATGCCTGGTCCTTTCACATGTAGCGCGTTGACCGTCATCGACCCGGCATTTCCGCCCGACGAACTCGTCTGCTCGTTGACCGTGAGGCTGATGCCGCCCGGCAACGAGATGGCGAGGTTCGGGTTCGAGGCGACGATGGGCTGGCCCGCAGCGACCAGTCCGACGAGCTGGGAATTTCCGGTGGCCGAGGCCGTTGCGCCGCTACAGGCGGCGCTCGAGTTCGATTTGACGACATCCGCGGCGACCAGCCCGCCCAACAGATTCACGTCCGTGATGGACGATTGCGACTGACTGCTGGTGCCACTGCCGGATGTGGTGCTGCTGAGCGCCTCAGCCGAGGCCAGACCCAGAAGGTTGACGCTCGCCAAAGACGTCTTCAGATTCCCGCCGCCCGCTGGAAGTGCTCCAGTATCGGCCAGCGCGACGTTGATCCCCAACGCACTCGCTTTCAGAGCCGCCGCTTCTCCGCTGTAGGTGGTAGCGGTCTGCGCAAAGCCGACAACCGGGCCGAGAGCCAGAATCGTCATAAGAGGGATTGCGATCCTCGATCTTTTCTTCACGTTCATTTGCAGGTCCTTCACTTAAAGCTCAAATGTCCGACACGTGCACGCGACGATATTCAGCAGCAATCGGTCGGGCCGTTGGCGGTCAGCAGCCGAGGCTTGCCGGCCTTCTTCAGGTGTTTCACGAGCGCTATTGCGTTGCCTTGGAAGTAAGTGGTTCTCCTTAACTCAAAACGGCGAAATACCTGGCTGCTTTGAGGCGGCCACATTAGGCGGCGGGTCCGTTACGCACAATTGGGATCATCTTTGCCTCGCGCTACAAGAATTCTTCATCCATATTGAGGGAAACACCGTAACCTGCAATGTCGTGAAACGAGCCAAAGCCGCTCGGAAAGCGTGCTTGCCCGTTGTCCGGCGAGCGCCGGCATCGCGTTGCCGGACACTCTAGAATCGCGCGGTTCGCAGCCGGACTCGAGAACCCCATGGCTGCGTCGCAACCGATGCTAACTTTTCAGCAAACAATCCTGCGTCTGCAGGAATACTGGAACGACCAGGGCTGCGCGCTGCTGCAGCCGATCGACATCGAGGTCGGCGCCGGCACCTCGCACACGGCCACATTCCTGCGCGCGATCGGCCCGGAGCCGTGGCGCGCCGGCTACGTGCAGCCGTCGCGCCGGCCCAAGGACGCGCGCTACGGCGACAACCCGAACCGCCTGCACCAGCACCACCAGTACCAGGTCGTGCTGAAGCCCTCGCCGCCGGAGATCCTGGAGCTGTACCTCGGATCGCTGCGGGCGCTCGGAATCGACACGCTGCGCAACGACATCCGCTTCGTCGAGGACAACTGGGAGAACCCCACGCTGGGAGCCTGGGGCCTGGGCTGGGAAGTGTGGATGAACGGGATGGAGATCACGCAGTTCACCTACTTCCAGCAGGTCGGGGGGCTGGAGTGCAAGCCCATCACCGGCGAGATCACGTACGGGCTGGAGCGCCTGGCGATGTACCTGCAGGGCGTGGACAACGTGTTCGACCTCGCGTACACGCGCTGGCACGCTAACGGGCGGGAGCGCACGCTCAGCTACGGCGACGTGTTCCACCAGAACGAGGTCGAGCAGTCCACCTATAACTTCGAGCAGTCCGACCCGAAGATCCTGCTCGGGCAGTTCGAGCTTTTCGAAAGCGAAGCGGCGCGTTTGATCCATGCGGGGCTGGCGCTGCCCGCATACGAGACGGTGCTGAAGGCCGGCCACACGTTCAACCTGCTCGATGCGCGCGGCGCGATCAGCGTCACCGAGCGCGCCGGCTATATCGGCCGCATCCGGACGCTGGCGCGCGCCGTTGCGCAAAGCTACTTCGACTCGCGCGAGCGGTTGGGCTTTCCAATGCTTCAGCGCGACCGGGATGGCGCATGAACGCGGCGCTGCTGGTGGAGCTGCACACCGAGGAGCTGCCGCCGAAGTCGCTGAAGGCGCTGAGCCAGGCGTTCGCCCGCGAGATCACCGACCAGCTGATCCGGGCGCAGCTGATCACGCACGACCTGCGCGAGCGCCACGTCTTCGGCTCGCCGCGGCGCCTGGGCGTGCTGCTGTCGCCGGTCCAGGACTGCGGCCCGGCCGTGCCGTTTCGCCAGAAGCTGATGCCGGTTGCGATCGGGCTGGACGCGCAGGGCCGCGCAACACCGGCACTCACCAAGAAGCTCAACGCGCTGGGCATCGCGGCGGAGCCGGCCCGGCTGGAGCGTGAATCCGACGGCAAGCAGGAAACGCTGGTGTACTCGGGCGTGCGGGCAGGCGTGCCGCTGGCCGCGGGCCTGCAGGCGGCGCTGGATCGGGCGCTGGGGAGCCTTCCGGTCGGCAAACCGATGAGCTACCAGCTGGCCGACGGGGTGACGACGGTTCAGTTCGTGCGCCCTGCGCACCGCCTGATCGCACTGCACGGCGAGCAGGTGGTGGCGATCAAGGCGCTGGGCTTGAGCGCGGGCCGCGAAACCTTCGGCCACCGCTTCCACGCCCCGCAGCCGATCTTTATCCGTTCGGCCCAGTCGTACCCCAAGCAACTCGAGCAGGGCCACGTGATCGCCTCGTTCGAGGAGCGCCGCGCCCGGATGCTGGCGATGATCGAGGCGCACGCGGCCCGGCTCAAGGCCGAGCCGGTGATGCCCGCCGAGCTGATCGACGAGGTCGCGGCGCTGGTCGAGTGGCCGGTCGTGTACGAGTCCGGCTTCGACGAGGAGTTTCTCCAGGTGCCGCACGAGTGCCTGATCCTGACGATGCAGCAGAATCAGAAGTACTTCGCTCTGAAGGACTCGAGCGGGCAGCTTCTGAACCGGTTCCTGCTGGTCAGCAACATCGAGGCCGCGGATCCCTCGCAGATCATCGCCGGCAACGCACGGGTGGTGCGGGCGCGCCTGGCCGATGCGCGCTTCTTCTACGAGCAGGACCGCAAGCATCCACTGGACTCGCGCCTGCCGCAGCTGGCCGACGTCGTTTACCACAACCGCCTGGGCACCCAGCTGGAGCGCATCGAGCGCCTCACCGCCATCGCCGTTGCGATTGCGCGCGAGCTGGGCGCGGACCTGGCGCACGTGGAGCGCGCGGCGCGCCTGGCCAAGGCGGACCTGCGCACCGCGATGGTCGGCGAGTTCCCCGAACTGCAGGGGACGATGGGGATGCACTACGCGCGCCACGACCGGGAGTCGGAGGACGTGGCGGTGGCGATCGAGCAGCACTATCGGCCCCGCTTCGCCGGCGATCAGCTGCCCTCCTCCACCGTCGGCCTGTGCGTGGCGCTGGGCGACAAGCTGGAGGCGCTCGCGGGCCTGTTCGGAATCGGCGAGCATCCGACCGGCGACAAGGATCCCTATGCGCTGCGGCGCCATGCGCTCGGGGTGCTGCGGATGCTGATCGAGGCGCAGCTGCCGCTGCCGCTGCCGCGGCTGCTGCAGGCGGCATTCGAGCCGTTCGGCGAGCGCTTCGGCCCGCAGCCGCGCGAGGAGCTCGCAGGTTTCCTGTTCGACCGGCTGCGCGGCCTTTTGCAGGAGCGCGGCTACTCGACGCTGGAAGTGGAAGCGGTCGTGTCGCTGGCCCCGAGCCGGATCGACCAGGTGCCCGCGATGCTGGAGGCCGTGCGCGCGTTCTCGCAAATGGCCGAAGCCGACAGCCTGGCCGCGGCCAACAAGCGGATCGGCAACATCCTGAAGAAAGCCGGCACGGCCGGCGAGCCCGCTTTCGACTCGTTCGATCCCGCGCTCCTGTTCGAGCCAGCCGAGCGCGACCTGTGGGCCGCCTTCGGGCGGGTCGCGCCGCAGGCCGAGCGGCTGCTCGCGGCGGCCGACTACACCGGCACGCTGCGCGCGCTGGCACCGCTGAAGGAGCCGGTGGACCGCTTCTTCGACGACGTGATGGTGATGGTCGAGGATGCCGGGCTGCGCGCCAACCGGCTGGCACTGCTGGCGCAGCTGCGCTCGCTGATGAACCGGATCGCCGACCTGTCGCTGCTGGCGGCGGCCTGATGGGCAGAACCCACCCGTGCGCGCACTGACCGCGCTGCGGTCCGCCGCCTATCTGCTCTTTCTGGTCGTCACCGTGATTCCGTACGCGATCGCGGTGCTGAGCTGGTCTTGGCTGCCGCAGGCGTGGCGCTACTGGCTGGTGACCGGCTGGCCGCGCACCGCGACCTGGGGCGCACGCTGGATCTGCGGGATACGCTGGCGCGTGGAGGGTTGGGACAACCTGCCGCCGGGTCCGGCCATCCTGTTGCCCAAGCACCAGTCCGCCTGGGAAACGCTCTGGTTGCCGGCGATGATGCCGCGCAAGCTGTCGTTCGTTTACAAGCGCGAATTGCACTGGGTGCCGTTTTTCGGATGGGCCTTCGCGACGATCGGGATGATCAACATCGACCGCAGCAAGGGGCAGAGCGCGTTCGAGCAGGTGGTCGAGCAGGGCGCGGCGCACCTGGCCGACGGATGGTGGATCGTGATCTTTCCGGAAGGCACCCGCACGCCGCCGGGCTCGACGCGGCGCTACAAGACCGGCGGCGCGCGGCTGGCGATTCGCACCGGCACCCCGGTGGTTCCGATCGCATTGAATTCGGGTGAATGCTGGCCGCGCAAGGCGTTCCTGAAACGCCCTGGTCTGATCACGGTTTCGATCGGCGCTCCGATCCCCGTGGCCGACCGCAACGACCGCGACCTCGCGGCGCTCGTAGAATCGTGGATCGAGACCGAGATGCGGCGCCTGGCGCCGCATCGCTACAGCGGTCCGTACGAACCGTCCCCGCCGGCTGAATCCGAAGGCGATTGAACGCCACTGAGCGAACGCATGCCGCCCGACACCGAAGACTGCCAGCTGAGCCTGCCGCTGCAGGTCCAGGCACCGATGCCGGACCTGCCAGCGGCCGATGCGGTCGCCGGGCGACTGCGCCGCGTGGTGCTGGGCGGGCAGCTGTGCCACTTCCGCCTGCGGCGCGCACGCCGCCGCACGATCGGCTTCCAGATCGACGACCAGGGGCTCACCGTGTCCGCACCGAAGTGGGTCAGCCTGCGTGCGATCGAAGAGGCGATCCTGGAAAAGGAGCGCTGGATCCGGAGCAAGCTCGCGCAGTGGCAGGACTGGCGCGCCCGCCACGGCGCGCACCGGCTGCGCTGGGCGGACGGCGCTGTGGTGCATTTCCTGGGCGAAGAGCTGACACTCAAGCTCCGCGCAGCCGACGGCTCCGCGGCCGTGCGCGTAGGCCGCGAGCTGCAACTTGCGCTGCCAGCCGGCGCGAGCGAGGCCGAGGTGCGCGCGCTGGTGCAGGATTGGTTCAGGCACCAGGCGATCCGGATCCTGGGCGATCGGGTGAATCTGCTGGCCGCGCGCGGCGCCGTGCGGCCCTACACCTGGAGGCTGTCCTCGGCCCGCACGCAGTGGGGCTCGTGCAACGAGGACGGGCGGATCCGCCTGAACTGGCGGCTGGTGTTTTTCCCGATCCCGGTGATCGACTACGTGGTCGCGCACGAGCTGGCGCACCTGACCGAGCTGAACCACGGCCGCGCGTTCTGGCATGAAGTCGAGCGGCTGCTGCCGGATTTCCGGGCGGCACGGGACCAGATCAAGAACGAGGAGCTGGCGGCGCTGCCGCTGTGAGCCGCCGCTGCAACGAACCGGAGGAGCCGCGATGAGAGTGCTGCACACGATGCTGCGGGTCGGGAACCTTCAGCGCTCCCTCGACTTCTACACGAAGGCGCTGGGCATGCACCTGCTGCGCACCACCGACCGGCCCGAGCAGAAGTACACGCTGGCCTTCGTCGGATATGGCGACGAATCCGAGCACGCCGTGCTCGAGCTCACCTACAACTACGGAGTCGATCGCTACGACCTGGGCTCCGGCTTCGGGCACGTGGCCATCGGCGTGCCCGATGTAACCGCAGCCTGCCAGCTGGTGCGCAGCGCCGGCGGCGCCGTCACGCGCGAGCCAGGGCCCGTGAAGGGCGGCACGACCGTGATCGCGTTCGTGCAGGATCCGGACGGGTACAAAATCGAGCTGATTCAGGCCGGCTTGGCTAACGTGAAATAGAACGTCGCGCCGCCGTCGACTATCCCTTCGGCCCAGACGCGTCCGCCGTGACGCGTGACGATCCGGCGTACATTTGCCAGCCCAATGCCCGTGCCTTCAAACTCTTCGGCACGATGCAGACGGTGGAATGGCTCAAACAGTCCCTGCGCATGGCGCATATCAAAGCCAACCCCGTTATCGCGCACGAAAATGACCAGCTCCTCCTTGCCCTCGTCCCTGAAGCCAATCTCGATCCGAGCCGGGTCGCGAGGGCGTGTGTACTTGACGGCATTGGAGAGCAAGTTCACGAACACCTGGCTGAGCAACGCAGGATCCCCCTGCGCTCTGGGTAACGGGTCCCGCTTCCACACGATGCTTCGTCCGTTCACCTCGGAGTGCAGGCTTCGGATCGACTCGGCGACCAGAGCCTCCAAATCCACCACCGTGGTTCGCATTTCTGCCCGACCGATCCGGGAGAAGGCCAGCAGGTCATTGATGAGCTGGCGCATTTGTTTCGCCGCATCCGAGATCCGGCTCAGAGCAAGCTGCCCTTCCTCGTCCAGTTTCTCACCCACCAACTCGCCCAGTATGGCGGCATAGCCGTCGATGTGGCGCAGCGGGGCGCGCAGGTCGTGTGAGACGGAGGAGGAAAAAGCCTCCAATTCCTCGTTGGCCGCCGTCAGTTTCCTATTCGCGATCTCCAGCTCAGCGGTACGCTGCTGGACACGAGCATCGAGCTCTCGGTTCAGCTTGAGAATCTCATCGTGCGCGATCTGCACACTATCCAGTGCGCCCTGCAGCTCCGAATTCTTTTCCGACAGCTTGCGCACCAGTGCTTCGCTGTATTGCTTGAGCACATAAGTCTCGCCCTGCTGCGGAATCTCCCGAGGCCGAATCTCGCGTGTCCTCAGCGCTGCATCGTGTAAAGCCTTGAGGATGACCGGCGCAGCCGCCGGCTTGATGATGTAATCGTCGGCTCCTACGGATTGTGCGAGTTTTCGGTCCGCGGGCGAATCGTAGGTGCTCGTGTAAAGAATGAACGGCAGCGCGCCCACCTTTTCGCTGTTGCGAATCTCGTGGCAAAGGCGAAAGCCGTCCATGTCGGGCATCAGGATGTCCGAAATGACGGCATCTACGCGTTCGCGCTCTATCGTCTGGAGCGCTTCGACTCCGTTCGCTGCTTCGACCACGTCGTGCCCCTCCGCTTGCAATTGAACGCGCAGCAGCTTGCGATTGACCGGGTGGTCGTCAACCACGAGAACGTTCATGATCCCGTCCGGCCGAGGACGATCTCCTCCACTTGCTTCGTCAGTTGACGGGTATCGAAGGGCTTGAGAATGCACCCGTCGCAGCCCGCGCACAGCAGCTCCGAACGCGGATAGGTGTCAGGGTAAGCGGTTACTGCCACGATGGGGATTCCGGCCGTGTCCGGATCGGCTTTCAGCCGCCGGGCGAGCGCCAGTCCATCGCCGTCGGACAGGCGCATGTCCAGCACGATGACATCGGGTCTGCCCGTCACAATGGAGTCGAGCACGCCTACAGTCGACGATCTGCCACAAACGACATGGCCGCTCATCCTGAGCAAGTCGCTGATCAACTTGAGATCCGTCGGGTGGTCATCGATGACCAGGATCTTCATCGAGCGTCCCTCGGTTATTTCACCGCATCGCCTGGCAGGAAGGTCTGCACCTTCTGCACGAGGTCGCGCGTATCGATCGGCTTGGTGATGTATCCGGCGCAGCCTGCCAGCAGCGCCTTCTGGTCGTCGCCTTTCATGGCGAAGGCCGTCAGCGCCACCACAGGGACGTTCTTCAGTCTCTCGTCGGCTTTCAGTTGGCGCGTGAGGGTCAGGCCGTCCATACCGGGCAGCGCAATGTCCATCAGGATCAGGTCTGGCGTCATGTCCTTGAGCAATTCCTGCGCGTGCTCTGCGTCCACGGCCGCCTCGACAACATAGCCACCTTCCTCAAGAAGGTAACAGGCCAGCTTCAAGTTGGTTGGATTGTCATCGACAACAAGGATGCGGGCGCTCACGTGAGCCTCCGTTCGTTCACGCCACGTGCCGGTTTGTCGGCAGCGAATGGCAGAGTCACAGTGAAAGTACTGCCTCTGCCGGGTTCGCTTTCGACCGTGATCGTCCCCTTCTGGAGTTCCACAATCTTCTTGGTCAGAGCCAGCCCCAGGCCCGTGCCCTGATGCCGCCGCGACACACCGGAATCCAGTTGCTGGAATTCCACGAACAGTTTGGAGAAGTCATCGGCCTTGATGCCCACGCCGCTGTCACGCACCTCGAGACGCAGCCCGCTCGAATCCTGCGCACTGGCAACGATGTCCACCCGTCCTCCCTCGTCGGTGAACTTCACCGCGTTGGAGAGCAGGTTGTAAAGCACCTGCTTGAACTTCTGCTGGTCGAGCGTCACCTGCGCGGCCGCCGGTGCAATCTCGCTGCGGATAGGAATGTTCTTCTTCTTCGCCAGTGGGGTGAGGACGGAGCAGACCTCGGCAACTGCTGCAGGCAACGCGAAGGTCTCGGGGAACAGATCCATCTTGCCGGCCTCCACCTTGGAGAGGTCGAGTACATCGTTGATAAGTTGCAGCAAGTGCCTTCCACTGTTCAGGATGTCGTTCAGGTATTCCTTCTGCCGGGACCCCAGCGGGCCGGCTTTCTCGTCGATCAGGACCTCGGAAAACCCGATGATGCCGTTGAGCGGCGTACGCAGCTCGTGGGACATGTTGGCGAGGAACTCGCTCTTGAGCCGGTTGGCTTCGTGCAGTGTCTGCTCGACGCGCTTGCGTTGCGTAACGTCGCGAATCGCGCTGGAGACGAACAGCCCCTCCTCGGTTTCAAGGGGGCTGAGGCTGATTTCAACGGGGAATTCCGTCCCGTCCTTGCGCAGCCCGAACAGTTCGAGTTCCGCTCCCATCGAGCGCACCTTCGGACTGGCGAAGAAGTTCACGCGGTGATTCGGATGGTTGGCGCGAAACCGCTCCGGTACCAGGATGTCGATCTTCTTTCCCATCAACTCCTCGGGCCTCCAGCCAAACAGGCTTACCGCCTGGGAATTGACCAGCACCACCTCGCCGCTGCGATTGACGATGACCATCGCGTCCGGCGCCGACTCCAGCAAATCCTTGAATTTCTGCTCGGCCTTCCTGCGGTCGCTGATGTCGCGAATGGCGCTGGAGACGAACAGTCCCTCTTCGGTCTCGAGCGGGCTGAGGCTGATTTCCACGGGGAATTCCGTCCCGTCCTTGCGGAGCCCGTACAGATCGAATCCGGCACCCATCGAGCGCACCTTCGGATTGGCGAAGAAGTTCGCGCGATGGCCCGGGTGGTTGTCGCGAAACCTCGCGGGCACGAGACTGTCGATGTTTTTCCCCAGCAATTCCTCGCGCTGCCAGCCAAAGAGGCTCACCGCCTGGGAATTGACCAGAACGATCTCACCGCTGCGATCGACGATGATCATTGCGTCGGGTGCGGACTCCAGAAGGCCGCGGAACTTCTGGTCAGCCTTCTTGCGTTCGGTTGCATCCCGCACGGCGCTCATGACCAGCGCACCCTCTTCGGTCTCGAGCGGGCTGAGGGAGATTTCGACGGGGAATTCCTCACCGCTCTTGCGCAAGCCGTAGAGTTCGAAGCCCGCGCCCATTGAGCGGGTACGCGGTTCCCCGAAGAACCTGGCGCGGTGGCCCAGGTGAGCCGTACGGAAGCGATTCGGCAGCAGCATCTCGATCGGACGGCCGCTGAGCTCACCGCTGGCGTAGCCGAACATGGTTTCCGCCTGCGAGTTGACCAGCACGATGCGACCGGTGATGTTGACCATCACGATCGCGTCGGGTGTGGATTCCAGTAACTGCCGATACTTGCCTTCCATCAATTTGGCTTGGCGCGAGACCTGCAGGTGCGTGGTGTCCTTCTTGGTCGAGAGGAGGTACTGCAGCTTGCCGCCCGCGTCGCAGACGGCCTTGGTCGTGACGCTGACGTAGACCAGCGAACCGTCCTTGCGCCGACGTACCGATTCGTAGACTGCGAGGTCTTGCTGAGCTGCGGCCCCGAGAATCTGGCGTTCTTCATCGGCGCGCTCCGCGGGCACGATGAGTTCGACCAGCCCACGCCCTACCGCCTCTTCGCGCGTGTAGCCAAAGATGGCTTCGCCGGCCCGACTCCAGTCGAGCACTTTGCCGTCCGGCGAGACGGCGATGACAGCGTCCGGGTTTTCCTCCCAGAATCGATTCGAGAAGTCAGCGCCCATGGGATTACACCTCCCGTTAGTAGGCTACAAAACTTCCCTCCCAGCGTCATTCCACCACGATCCGGTGGCGTGAACTTCAGAAAACTTCACAAAAACCGTTCCGCCAGGGTGGGGAACGCCAACAGCGGGTCACCATCCAAAACCACTGTTCACGCGCAAAATCATATGGTTAGGGAGCGTGACTTCTCGGCACCTCTCTCGATGGCGCTAGGCGAAGACGGTAGGGCTCTGCTCTGGCCTGAGTGTCCCCCTTTAGGGAAAGCGGCTCCATGAGACTCATCGGCGAGTCGGCCGAGTCGAGCGGGTGCACGTCATCGGCCTTGAAGCACGGCGGTAGAGGCTCGGAGCCGAATCTCCTTCGTTCCGTGTGCTGCGCTTGAGGCGTTCGTCGAGACGCTCGCCGCTACTGCATTCGATCACTTGGTCTCGAATGCGCCTCGCACAGCGCCCCGCCGCCTGAGGCCATCCAAAAATATGTTGGGCCTTTCAAAACGCCGAATTCAAGGAACACTAAACGAGTTGCTCAAAAACTGATACGACTCAACGGCGTAACAGCCACCCTCACACGGCAAGGTATGTCAGCAAGAACGCCAAAGAGAATCTGGACGCTCTCGTTGAACTACGTGGTTCCCTCGCTCATGTCAGTGACGGCAGCACTCAGTGCTTGACACGTGATGGCGCGAGTGTAGAGTGAATTATGCAACGACACCCCCGGCGAGATACTTCTCGACCGCCGGATGGCGGAAAGTGGGGTTCGCGGGTCAAGGCCCGCCTCGGTTGCAACGGCGCAGCCGATAACTGCGCCGTTTTTATTTTCATCACACCCGCAAGCGGCTGCGCGTGCTGGCAGCGGGAGCTGCGCTCCGACGATGAATAGTGACCAGCCTCTGCAGGCCAGCGAGCGCTCTCAGGCGATCTTCGACATCTTCTGCGAGTGGTACGTCAGCATCGATTACCGCCATGTCGGATTCGTTGGAGCGCCGCCCCTCGACAAGCCTGAGTGACACAGCATTTCCGCATTCGTCTTGATCGTCGATGGAATGTCCAGGCTTGTCCCAGGAAATATTTAAGCTCGCAGCTTGATATTCCCGATAGCGCCCCCATGTAGCGACAGATGAGCAACCGACGCACAGCCATTTACCCCGATTGGTTTGAATTTTTTTAGGAGAACAAAATGCTAAACATCACACGGTTTAATCCGCTCGAGGATGCACTCGAGAACTGGATCCGTGGCGTCCCCGTGTGGCTGCCGAACCCGGAGACGCGTGCGCCCGCGCCGACGCAGTTCCGCAGGGACGTAATCCGCATGGACGTGACTGAGAACGACAAAGAGTATCGAGTGTCAGCCGAATTGCCCGGCGTCAAGAAGGAAGATATCAGCATCACCATTAACGGCAACGAAGTTGCGGTATCCGCCGAAGTGAAGCGCGAAAAAGACGCGGAGAACAGCGAGACAGTGCTTCGCGCCGAGCGCTATTACGGAAAGATCGAGCGCGCGTTCTCGCTCGGTCAGGAGGTCGACGAAGCGACCGCCCAAGCCAAGTACAACGACGGCGTGCTGGAACTCACGCTGCCGAAGAAAGCCGTAGCGGCAGCAAAAAGGCTCGCGGTGCACTGAGCGGCGCCTCACTGAGACGTTGAACATTCCTCCACATGCAGTTGGATGGTAGTACACAGACCCCGCTTCGGCGGGGTTTTTGTTGATGACAGCACGAAGTCTCTGCTCTTCTACTCAGGGTAATGAATGATCGCTCGATAGCAATCGAGGCTGCGGCTAAGAAATTCGTAGGTCGCGCCCCAGAGATAAAGCCGGAAGCGCCGGTAGTTAAAGTCGCCAAAGCGCTCGATCACAGCGTCGCGATGGTTGTCAAAGTTCACGGCCCATTGCCGAAAAGTCAGGAAATAACTCTGTCGATCATTGAACAGCTCCGTAATTCGCATCGGTGTCTTTGAAAGCTGTTCGAGAAACTCATGCAAGATCAGGAATGAATGGTTTCCGGGATAAATGTACTTCACCATGAACGAGGAGAGTTGGTACCTTTTGATATTGGCACTTCCATCCAGGAAGACCTTGCCTCCCGGCTTCAGGCACGACATGAATTTCCGAACCACACGGTCGTATTGCGGCAGGTGCTCGATGACGCCCATGATCACGATCGCATCGTACTTTCGATCGGGCACGTAGCTCAGAAGGTCGGCGAAGATGATCTCCCAGTCGTAGCCAAGTTCTTTGGCCTTTCCGTTCAGGTAGTCGACGGACACTTGAGAGATTGTGATGGCGGTGCATTTGACTCCGCGACTCGACGCATATTCCAACCAGGCGCCCCAGCCTGGTCCAATCTCCAGGATATGATCGCCCGGCTTTAACTCCAAGCGGTCGAAACAGTATTCGAATTTACGAAGTGTCGCGACATGAAGCGGCTCATGATCCGATTCGTACATGCCTTGTGTGTAACAGGGTACTTTCGGGTCGAGAAAGGATAGGAAGAATTCCGGGTCGATATCGTAGTGTGAGGTGATCGCCTTGCGATTGGTTTTGAGCTGACCGAATACCAGCGGCTGAACAAAACGCCACGCACTTGCAAGGACGTGCAAATCGCCCATCGTGCTACGAAGTTCGAATACACGCAGCATATCGCCTTCGATATCAATATCGCCGGCTAAATAGGCGTCGGCGAATCGGCCCGCGTCCAGGCTGGCGAGCGCCCAAACCGCGCTGCGGTTCTTCAACACAAATCGGAAGCACGGAGCGGTGCGGCCGAAGCGGTGCACCGATTGGTCCGGGAGACAAATCTCGAACGGCGCCGACGTGTTTTCAAATGCGTGTGCGAAACGGGTCTTCAAAATCCTGGCGAGTAGGCCCCAGCCTGCGGAAGTGCGTTCTTGTACTGATCCAAAAGTAGTTTCGTCCTCCATTGCTGTACTCCCCCATTTGCCCCTTCCTATCGCTCGACTATTCCCTCATTTTTTTCTCACTCCTGCGAAATTCTTGCATTCCGAAATAATTCTCGCACAATTTTGGCTCGCCGATGGGTAGCGGTACGGCTCTGACTTATCCCGCCTTCGGCGGCGCTCTCCGACCCGAGTTGAAAAACCGCTCAATCGCAAACGGCTCCTCCATCCGGACAGGCGCGCCTTTCAACTGAACAAGAGCCGCTACGATTTCCGCCGTTACGGCCGCCATTGTCAGTCCAAGATGCTGGTGCCCAAAGGCCGCGATCACGCCCGGTGCGCGCGCGATACGGCCGATCGCCGGAAGGGAATCGGGCAACGAAGGCCGACATCCGACCCATTTCGACTCGTCCGAGGGTTCGCCGATCGGCTGAACGATCTGCTCGGCGAGGGCCTTGAGCATCCTCGCCCGCTGCCATCGCGGGGCCGCATCCTCGCGCACGATCTCGACCGTTCCGGCCAGACGGACACCCTCGTCCATCGGCGTGATGACGAATTCCGGCTTTGCTCCGATGATCGGCGTTCGGACCGTGGGCTGACCGTCCACATAGGGCACCATGATGTGGTAGCCGCGCTCAGCTGCCAGAGGGACATCGAGGCCGATGCTCTTCAGAATGTCCCGCGAGCCGATTCCCGCTGCAATGACGCACTGTCGGGCGACCCAGGAGCCGACCTTGACCGTTCCATCGCCCGGGGCCTCGAGCGTGCCGATGTCGTCGAGGGCGGCGTGTCCTCCGGCCTCGACGTAAGCCTCTTTCAGCCGACGCGTGAGTTTTGCCGGGTCGGTTGTGTATTGCGCCTGCCGATACACGAAGGCACCGGCGACGTCCGGACGGATCAGGGGCTCGATCTGGCGCGCTTCGGACGTGCTGATCTCGTCTATAACGGTGCCATGGCGCCGAGACACCTCGATCGACGGACGCTTGGAGACCAGCGCGGCCTGGCTTCGCGCGACAACGAGCAGCGGACTCGCTCGGATCAGGTCCGTCAGATGCGCAGCCTCGGCGAGCCGCCGCCATGCCGCCGGAGCTGGAGCCAGCAGCGAAGCCAGCGCGCTCGTGGCCCGCTCTACCTGCGAGGGCCGCGTATTCTCGGCGAATCGCGCGAGCCATGGCGCGAGTGTCCAGAAGCTCGATAGCGGAATCCGAAGGGGACTGTGCCTCGCGAGCAGCAGCCGCGGCATCTGCGCCCAGAGCGCGGGAGTCGCAAGCGGCAGCACTTCCCCATACGCGAAGTGCCCGGCGTTGCCCCATGAGGCGGCATTGCTCGGCACGCCGCGATCGATCAACAGAACGCCGAGCCCGGCTCGACGCAGATTGAAGGCGCACGCACAGCCGATGATGCCGCCGCCCACCACGGCGACGTCGTAGGGCCGCGAGCCGCTTACCTGATCCCCCACGCGAATGGGTCGTTCTCGTCAATGATCAACGACCCGCGCAGCGTCACGTGCGCGGAGCCGCGGATCAGTGGAAAGATCCGACCGTTGCGGACCTCGACCGATCCCCGAAAGACGCTCCCGAGAATGCCCTGCTGCCTCCACTCCTGCCGCTCCTTGAGTTTGCCGTCCTCATAGAGGCAGGCAAGCTTGGCGCTGGTTCCCGTCCCGCAAGGCGATCGGTCATAGGCGCCACCGGGACACAGTACGAAGTTGCGCGAATCGGCTTCCTGCGGGTTGGCCGCTGCAAACAGCTCGACATGATCGATCTCGGCGCCGTCATCTCCGCGGATCCCCTGCTCCGAAAGCGCCTGCTGAATCCTGCTCGAATAGCTCGTCAGCGCGTCGAGGTTCGACAAGCGCACTTCCAGCGAATGCTCCTCGACCAGAAAGAACCAATTGCCGCCCCAGGCCACGTCACCGCGGACGACGCCGATGCCGGGCACATCGACCGGGATCGCCTTTCGCGCACGGTAGCTCGGCACATTGGCGACGACCACGTCGCCCGACTCCAGCAACTCCGCCGTGACGATGCCCACCGTGGTTTCGATCCGAACTTTCCCGGGCTTGATGCGCTCTAGCCACGCGAGCGATGCGACCAGACCGATCGTGCCGTGGCCGCACATCTTGAGATAACCGATGTTATTGAAAAAGATCACGCCGACATCGCACGAGGCATCGGAAGGAACGCACAACAGCGCCCCCACGACCGCGTCCGACCCCCGCGGCTCGTTCACGATCGCAGATCGCCAGCGGTCGTGGTCGCGGCGAAAGACCTGGAGGCGCTCGGCGATCGTGCCGTTGCCCAGGTCGGGCCCTCCCTCGAGCACCAGCCGTGTGGGTTCGCCGGCCGTGTGCGAATCCAGGATCTCGATGGTTCTCATGCCGGCAAGACCGGGCGCGTCGCCAGCGCCTGCTTCACGATCGCAATGATCTCTTCACGTTCCTGGCCAACCAGCGCCAGGCGAGGCGGCCTGACCGCTTCCGTCCCGACGCCCACGATGCTTTCCGCGAGCTTGATGTTCTGCACCAGCTTGCGGGACACATCCAGGTGCAAGAGCGGCGCAAACCACCGATAGATCCTGCGCGCCTCCTCGATCTTGCCACCCATGATCAGGCGATGGATCGCGACGGTCTCCCGCGGGAACGCATTGACCAGCCCGGCGACCCACCCGCGCGCGCCCATCAGCATCGCTTCCATCGCCAGGTCATCGACGCCGCAGAAGATCGCGTAGCGGTCACTGGTCTGGTTGATGATGTCGGTGACGCGGCGCACGTCGTCCGACGATTCCTTGATCGCCACGATCGCCTTCTCGTCCGCAAGCTCGCCGAACATGTCGGGTGTCACGTCGACCCCGTAGGCAACCGGATTGTTGTAGACCATGATCGGCTTCGGGCTCGCCCGGGCGATCGCGCGGTAGTGCGCAATCGTTTCGCGCCGATCGGAGACGTAGCGCATTCCGGGCAGCACCATGAAACCGTCCGCGCCCTCGCGCGCGGACCGCTCGGACAGCGCGATGCCCTCAGCCGTACTGCCCTCCGCGATGGTCTGCAGCACCGGGACACGCCGCGCCGAAACGCGCACGGCGATGCGCAGAACCTCGAGCTTCTCGTCGCCGGCAAGCACGGAATTCTCCCCGAGCGAACCGCACACGATCAGCCCGTCCACTCCGGACTCGATCTGCCAGGCGAAATGCTTCTCCATCGCCGCCACATCAAGGCGCAGATCGCTTCGGAACTTCGTCGTAACGGCCGGATAGACCCCCTGCCAGGCGCGAATGGTCATAAAGCTCCTCCCATTGCGCTCCAACCTATACGATGTACGGCTCGACAGCAACCCTCCCCTTGCCCTTCCAATGGACCCGAGCCAGCCCGACGATCTGCTGACGGTTGCGGAAAAGAGCGGCTTCCACCGAACCGGTCGCACCGACGAAGTCGCCCACTTATGCGCGGCCTACGCCAAGGCCTGGCCGCAGCACGTCCGTGTATTGGAGTTCGGCCGTTCGGCAGAAGGTCGGCCCATGGTGGCGCTTCTAGTGTGCCGCAAGGATCCGCGCACGGTCCCGCTGCTGATGATCCAGGCCGGCATTCACCCGGGCGAGAGTGACGGCAAGGACGCCGGGTTCATCGCGCTGCGGGAGATGCTGTCCGCCGCAGCGGCCCCCCGGGCACTGGAGCAGGTGGCGGTGCTGTTCGTGCCCGCCTTCAATGTGGACGGCCATGAGCGGTTCGGCCGCTGGAATCGGCCCAATCAGAACGGCCCCGAAGAGACCGGCTGGCGCACGACCGCCCAGAATCTGAACCTGAACCGCGACTACACCAAGGCCGACGCGCCCGAGATGCAAGCGCTGCTGCGGCTTGTCAACGAGTGGGATCCGCTGGTGTTCGCAGACCTGCACGTCACCGACGGCGCGAACTTCGAGCCGGATGTGTCCATCCAGGTGGAGCCGATCAATCAGGGCGATCCGAATCTCTACGACAGCGGACGACAACTGCGCGATTCGCTGATCGACCGGCTGGCCGCCAAAGGTTCCATCCCTTTGCCGTTCTACCCCGACCTCGCGCGCATTGACGACCCCACTTCCGGTTTTCTGCTGTCCGTGTACTCGCCGCGCTTCTCGACCGGCTATTTTCCGGCACGCAATCGCTTCGCCGTTCTGGTGGAGACGCACTCCTGGAAGGACTATGCGACCCGCGTGCGGGTAACGCGCAATACGATCGTCGGGCTTGCGGAACTCGTCGCCC
>Ga0137418_10000497_pt1 | contig 35213 bp, 44 predicted proteins | sample CZODoug3_1_2_16f_FD_122242 | JGI IMG/M metagenome (GOLD analysis project Ga0137418, IMG submission 122242) | Vadose zone soil fungal communities from Angelo Coast Range Reserve, California, USA - CZODoug3_1_2_16fungal (Hybrid Assembly) | ecosystem: Environmental > Terrestrial > Soil > Vadose... | reverse complement strand
CGTCGATCGCGAGATTGTCGAGCGCGACGGCGTGAAAGGGCCCGAACCTGACCGGCGCAGGACGCCCGAGGATTTCGGCCAGGAAGGCCGCGGACGCTTGCGGATCGCGGGCGTGAACGATCGTGTGGTTAAGGTCAATCGACATCGCGTTGCTCCATGCCAAGGTCGCTCCCATCCTAAGCAACTCATCGAGTCGATGCCAAGCGGTGTCAAGGCTGCACGCCAGCATCACGTCCGAGCTGATCGGCCGTGAGTCGGCTCGCGTCGTCGCGCGAATTTGCCGAGCTGAGCGCCTCAGGTTTGACCGTCGGACGAACGCTGTGCGCGAACGAATCCAGATCCAGTTCGAGGTAATGACCGGGAAGAAGTTGTTGAATGCCGGAGTGAAAATCCGGGACGTCCACGAGGCCGTTGCGGAGTCGCTGGCGAAATGGAAAACCGTCTGAACGATGTATTACTTCATCAATCAGTGCCGAGCGTGTGGGAGCACAAACCTGACTCCTGTTTTTGATCTTGGCGTGCAGCCCCTGGCCAACGACTTCAAGACCGCAGAAGAGGACCATGCCGGCTTTGCGCCGTTGGATGTGATTTTTTGCGAGGATTGCACCCTGGCGCAGCTCAGCGTGGTGGTCGACCCGAAGATTCTTTATGGAGGAGACTATAGCTACGTGACCAGCGCATCGGCGACTATGAAGCGCCATTTCAAAGCGTTGATTGACGACATCATCGCAGAAGCGGGCGAGCACAAGACGCTGATGGAGGTTGGAAGCAACGATGGCGCACTGCTGCAGTATTGTCTGACTCGCGGATTCAGCCACGTGCAGGGGGTGGAGCCGGCGAAAAACCTGGCGAATATTTCGTGGAGCCGCGAAGTGCCCACGCGCAATGACTTTTTCAGTTCCCAGGTCGCGAGCGAGCTCGGTCGCGTCGATGTTGTGCTGGATGAACGGCGATTCGCGCGTCTGCTCGTTGGGGGTCACCGCGAAGCGTTGGAGCATCGTCGCGTACCCCTCGCCTCCGATGCTCACGATCAGATAGAGCGCGATCGCGACGGGGATCGGCCAGTTGCGCCGGCCGACGCCGTGGAGGGCCGCCAGGACTGCGCCGAGCGCCGCCACCACCGTGAGCGCGAGCGCCACCGGCATCCGGGCGTAGACGTCTGCGTACGACGCACCGTAGATGACGCCCGCGGGATGGACGAGCAGCTCGAAGCGGCCCAGCCACGCGCCGAGGGCGAGGAGCACGAAGAAGATCGCGGCCAGTATGGACAGATGGCGCCTGACGCCTGCCGACATCGTGATGAACGACGCCGGCCGTGAGGTCAGGCTGCCCGATACGAGATAGATCGCGCCGGCGCCAACGGCTGCCAGGATGACCAGCGTTTGCGCGATGCCGCGCACCAGCTGCAGGAACGGGATGGTGAAGACGTAGAAGGCCACGTCGCGCCCGAGGATCGGATCCGGCTGCCCGAAGGGAACGGCCTTCTGCCAGGTCACCCAGGTTTCCCACTGCGCCGATGCGAAGAGCCCGATCAGCGCGCTCACCACCATCGCGACTGCCGACGTGATGGTGCGCAGCTGCTGCCGTCCCGGCAGCGCGACCTCCATCCCCTGCTGCGTCGTGAAGATCGGGCGTCCCTCCCGGATCGAGCCGAGCGCGAGGCGAAGGTTGACGACGAGCCAGAGGACCGACACGACGAACGCGATCGTGAAGAGCGATGCCTCGCTGCGAACGATCGTCGTGAAGACCTGTTGATAGCCGACCTCGCCGAACCAGAGCCAGTCGGTGTAGAAGCGGAGCAGCGACGGCCCGCCGAAGAAGATCAGCGCGAAGGCGACGAGGATGGCGAGGCGAAGGGGGTGGCGCATGTCAGGTCCGGTATTGATTGCTCGCGTTGGTGAGGTCGGTGCGGATGTCGGCCTCGAGCGCGGGCGGCGCGAGCACCCGCGCGGATGCGCCCCAGCCGAGAATCCAGCTGCGCAGTGCCAGGTCGTTGCAAACCTCGAGCGTCAACACGACGCCTCCATCTGCCCTGTCGCGCAGCGACTGTGAGGGATGCCACACGCGGGCGCGGACGAACGGCGCCACGCGCGTGTCGAATGCAATCTCCACGTGCGACGGCGGCCCCGTGTTCACCCCCAGCGAGTTGGCGAACACGTCGTCCGGTATCGTTCGCGTCGGCGTGAACGTCTGCTTGTCGAGCGAGACGGATGCGACCCGATCGATGGCGAAGGTGCGCACGTCCTTGTATTCGGGCACGTAGGCCAGAAGATACAACCCGCCCTGCGCGAAAGCCAGCCTGTACGGATGGATGGCGTACTCCTTCATCCGCCCGCTCGCCACGGAGTGGTACTTCATGTGCACGACGCGGTAGTGCAGCGCCGCCTCGAGGAGGCGGGCGACGATGTCCGGCGAGGAGTCGGAACCCCGCGGGCGAGGCCCGGGCTTGGCCACCAGCACCTGCGGCAGCCGATCGAGGAACTGGCGCATCCGCGGCGACAGCATCTTCTCGAGGCGCTTGAAGGCGACCACCAGGTCGCGCTGGAACGGCGCGCCCGTCACGGCCTCGAGGATGTTGCGACTGAGATAGAGCGCGCACAGCTCCGCGAGGGTGAAGCCCGTCTCCAGCCCCTTCAGGACCTGGCCGTCCAGGCGCCAGTGCGCGCGGCCGTCCTCGTCACGCTCGTCGTACAGCGGGAAGCCGGCCTCCTGCAGCGCCGCCAGATCGCGGCGGATGGTGCGCGTGGTCACCTCGAGATCGCTGGCCAGCGCGTCGATCGTCGCGCCGTGCCGGGACGACTCCAGCGCGTGGAGCACCTTCCACTGGCGGATGACTTCCTGGTTGCGGGGCACGCCCCTTAATTTATAGCTTTCCCTTCGCCCGGCGGATTTCCCGCCGGCGCCGGCGATCGGGGGTGCCCCCGGCCTGGGTGGCCGCGCGGTAGACACGTTCCATGCGCCGCATCTCGACTTCTTCCGGCGTCGGCTTCGGCGTCACGTCGTCGTAGAGCACGCGCGCCTCGGCCTTCCTGACGTGCAGATCGAGGACGATGCGGATGATGACGTCCTGGTGGCGGCCGAACGGCCTGGAGATGCGGATGCGGTCGCCCTCGCGCACGGCCCGGTGCGGCTTGGCGTGCTCGCCGTTGACCTCGACCTTGCCGCCTTCGCACGCGCGCTTGGCCTCGGAGCGCGTCCTGAACAGGCAGGCGACGTCGAGCCAGACGTCGAGACGGACGGAGTCGGTCAGATAAGAATCTCGATCTTTGCCTTTGCCTTCAGCGCATCGACGAACGCCTGCGTCTCGGCCTGCCGGTTCTGCTGACCCAGGTACTGCTCGATCTGGGCCTTCGCCTCGTCGAGCGGCACCACGCGCTGCGTCTGCTTCTCCGCGACCTTGATGATCTGGTAGCCGAACTGCGTCTCGACCAGGTCGCTCATGTCGCCGGCGTTGAGCGCAAAGGCGGCCTGCTCGAACGGCGGCACCATCTGTCCCTTCTCGAAGAACCCGAGGTCGCCTCCATTGACCGCACTGCCGGGGTCCTGCGAATTCTCCTTCGCTGCTGCGGCGAAGTCTTTCCCGCCCTTGAGATCCTTGAGGATCGTCTCGGCCTTCGTCCTGGCCTGCTGCTTCGTGGCGGCATCCGCGTTCTGCGGGACCGAGATGAGAATGTGGCTGGCGCGCACGCGCGGACCCTGCTGGAACTTGTCCTGGTTCTTCTGGTAGAAGTCCATGACCGCTTCCGGCTTGACCGCGGTCTTCGCGGCAATCTCGCCTTCGACGAGCTTCTCGACGCTCATCTCCGAGCGCGCGTCGTCTCGCACGTCCTGGATCGTCATCTTCTGGGCGGCGAGCGCCTGGTCGAACTGCTGCTGATTGGGAAACTGGGAACGGATCTGCGCGATCTGCGCCTCGATGTCCGCGTCGGGCACGGCGATCTTCCGCGCCTTCGCTTCCTGGACGAGGAGCTTGTACCCGATCATCTCGTCGAGGACGCCGCGGAACACGCGGTCGCGCTGGTCCGCGGGCACCGGACCTCCCGCGCGCCCTTCGAGCGCCTTCACGGCCTTCTCGAGTTCGACGCCGGTGATCGTTTCCGCGTTAACCCGCGCCACGATTTCCGGGAGCTGCGGTGGTACCGGCTTGACGGCGGGTGGCTGCAGCTGCGCGGCGGCCGGCGGCGGCGTGCTTTGTGCGGCGGGCGGTGCGGATGCGGGTGCGGGCGCCGGTGTGGCCTGCGGCTTGGCGTCGGCGGCGGTACTTCGCGAGCAGGCGGCCAGCATGATGACGAGAAAAATCGAAACAGCTCGGCGCACGTGAACTCCTTGCGTGCCAAGCCGTCGCTCGCTGGAGGCGCGAGCGAAGGCTGGTGCTGCCAGAGTACGTGTTGGGCCCGCCGGGGTCAAACCGGGCGGCACGGTCAGTATCAGTACTGGTCGCGGTGGAAGTCGGCCTGACGGCTGAGCAGCCACTGCTCGCTCATTCTTGGCAGTGACGGCTGGCGGGCGAGCCGGCGGATGATCGCCAGCAGCGCCGCGACAAGCGCCCAACCCAGCACCGGCCCCAGCATCATGTGCCGGTCGGTTTGGTGGGGCAGCGTGAAACGTTCGACGCGCGCGGGCATGACTGGCGATGTGCTGTTTCAATGACCGTGCCCTCGAAAACCTGCGTGTTATACTCCGCTTTCTGCGGAAAGCGCGCGGCCGCGCGCAGGGGACAGGCACAAAATGGAAGGCCAGGTAGCTCAGTTGGTAGAGCACATGACTGAAAAGTGAGTGTGCCCTCACCAGAAGCGGCCAACATTCGCGCCTCGTTGGCCGCAATGCATGTCCAGTGCATGGCCAGATAGCTCAGTTGGTAGAGCACCGCACTGAAAATGCGGGTGTCGCTGGTTCAATTCCAGCTCTGGCCACCATCCACACCGTGTGAAAATCTCAGGACCAGCGTGACACATTCAGCTCTCTTCTTTGGGCTTCCCAGCCTGGAGCGGAGATGCGATGACGAAGGCGGAGCAGGCACGGTTGTGGGCCGCGCACCTGCCGCGATTTCGGGATCTCCCGGCAAGCGTATTACCGTGATGTCTGGAAGGATCAAATCAGCGACCGTTATAATGCGTCCGTGAGAACGATCACGATCGTCGACCCGACGGTGCATGAGGCTTCAAGCATGGCCGGGTTTGAGGGTGCTCCTGCGGCTTTATAAGTTACGGGCTATCAGCCAGCGAGGCATCAGCATGACCACACAGCAGACAAGCATCACCAGGACCGCGACCGCACCGGGTTGCAGCTCCGTTCCCAAAGCCGCAGTGCGTGCGTGCCAGTCCGTGGCGCGGGCCTGCGCTGCGGCGGCCTTGTCCTGCGCCACCGCGATCGCGCTCATCGTCCTTTCACTTCCCGGGGCGGGTTTCGCGCAGGCCAAGGCACCCGCACCGCAGGCTAAGGCACCTGCACCGCAGGCCAAGGCGCCGCAGGCCGCCGCACCGCAGACGAAGACCGCGACCCCGGCGCAGGTCTCGACCCAGGCCCAACCATTGAACCCCGTGGGTGGGCAGAGAGACGGCCCGCCAGTCACACCGAAGCCCGGCGGTCCGCTGACCCCATCCAAATCGACGTACAAGGTCGACGCGATCGAGTTCTTCCTCACGCCGGACCAGTTCGTCGAGTACAAGTTCAGGCTGAACACGGGTCAGAGGATGATCTTCAACTGGAAAGCCACGGGGCCGGTTGAAGTGGACTTCCACACCGTGCCTGACGGCAAGCCGATCTCTGCTTCCGAAACGTACCAGAGAGGACAGATGAGCAGCGGCAGCGGCGACTACCGCTCGCCGTACCCCGGCCTTCATGGCTGGTACTGGCACAACACAGGCAAGGAGGGCGTGACGATCGTCCTCAACGCCTCAGGGTTCTGGACGGAAGCGTGGATGTTCAGCGGAGACCCCGTCGGCGACCCGATGCCTCTGCAGGATCCGGCGCCGCCGGAGAACTGACGGCTGACGGGCGATCAGCCGTAATAGGTGATCAGCCGGCCGCTGATCGTCACACCGATCCAGAGGGCGAGCGACACGGCGCCGACGGCCTTGGGGACCCACGACGGCAGGCGTCCCTCGGCGGCGCCCGCCACACGCTGACGCACCGTTACGGTGAACAGGAGCGCCGCGGCGAGCAGGTACATCTTGAAGACGAACAGCCAGGACCTGTGGTAGGTCAACGCGTTCGTCGTGAACTGTGGGATGCCGGTCAGCACCACGGCCAGGCCTGCCCACAGCAGGATCGACCCCGCACTGCGCGTGATGCTCGCGCGCGACTGGCCGACGGGACCCCACCCGAGCAGCCGCAAATCCCCAATCACGATAGCGCCGACGAATACCGTGACCGCGAGAAGGTGCAGAGCCTGCGTTAGCGGGAACAGGTACGTCGAATCGCGGTATGCCTGGCTGATCGCCAGGCCGTCGCACCATTGGAAGAACGGAAGCAGCAATGATCGGCCCTCACTTGAACCAGTTATTGGGGATGAGGCGGCTCGAGACGATAGTCAGGGACCAGAGCAGCAGCGAGGCAACGCCGGCCAGCCTCGCAATCGCGGTGACCTGCGGATCCTCGTCCCACCCCTCGACCCTCCGGTAGGTCTTGAGATGAAACGCCAGCGCGTTGAGTCCCGCCAGCGCAAGGAACACGAGCTTGGCTAGAAAGAGCACGTTCCGGTAGTAGCGCAGCGGATCCACGCAGAAAAGGAGAATTCCGGTGGCCGTGCTCGGGACGAACGTGGCCATCTGCCATGGGAACAACCGCCGCTGGATCTGCGCCAGCGGCGCGTGCGTGAACGCCAAGCCGACAAGGCGCAGATCCATCATGATCACGAGACCGGCAAAGACGACGATGCAGGCGACGTGCGATGTCTCGATCAGCGGGTAGCCAAAGGGGGACTCGCGGAGCGCAGTCGTCCAGGCGAGCCCTTCGAGCCACGCGAAGGCGGGGACGATCGAGGGCATGCAGGCGGTATCCCGCCTTATTGTGGTTCGGCGCCGTCGTTCGGACCGCCGACCGAGCCGATGTAGAAGTTACGTCCGTCCTTCAGCACCAGCGTGCGGCCGTTGGCGAGCCCCGGATCGGTCTTGCCCTGATAGCCCTTCACCACGGCGGTCATGCCGTCGGTGAAGTCGGCCTTCTTCAGTCCGTGGCGGGACAACTGACTTGGAGCCGCGGTTTCGATCATCCAATGCTTCACCGCGCCGTTCGGCTCTTTGGTGTCCAGGTAGATCCAGCCGTGCGGGTTCGCCCACTCCATCCTGGTCACGATGCCATTCAGCGTCACCGGCTTGGTCAAGTCGTACTCCGCCGCGAACGCATGATGCGCCTGTGCCGGCTGGACGGCGCAGAACGCCCCAACGACGAGCATGACGAGAAAAATCTTCGTCTTCATCAGGAATGCCTCCAACGATGATCGCCGATGCGCGTCAGCGAGCCTGAGCCGATGCCTGAGCCGATGTCCCGGGCGCCGGATACCAGAATACCTGATGGCAGCTCTCGCAGACCTCGTCGATCTTGTCGCCCGCCTCGAACAGCGCCTGCGCATCCTTCTTATCGATCGCGGCTATGGCTGGCTGCAAAGAGTCCTGGAGGGCTCGCGCGAACTGGTTCCAGCCGCTGGGACTCTTGTCGATCAGCGCGCGAACCTGGTCGGGCGCCAGCTCGATGCCCGGCGCCAGCGACCCGGCGCCCGGTGGCGCAACCGCGCGACCGGGCATCATCAGGAGGTTGGCCCCTTCGCTGACGGTCATCGCGCCGTGGCGCACCGCCGCCCACTCCTCGTCGTTGGCAGGGGCATGTTCGATCGGCTTTCCGTGGTCGATGACGGTCTTCACCGCGTTCCACACGACGTCTACATTGGGATCGATCACGCTGTTCATGACTTCACGGATTGACGCGACGGGATGATACGGGGGGGCGGCAGGCGGCGGCTGCTCGGGAGCCGGCTTCGAGCAGCCGGCGAGCAGAGACGCGGCGGCCAGCAGGACGGCGGCGGCGGCCGCATGATGACGAAAATAGTCCATGACGAACGATAGCGAGAAACGCCAGCCTCGGTCAATGAGACGTCGCCCACGAAGAGAACGTTCGATCGCGGAAATCTTTGTCCCACCTGCGCGCGTCGGTGAGTAGGGTTTTCGGGCTCGACGCATTGGTTGAGCAGCGCCGCAAGTGTTCACAACAGGGGGCTGGATTGCGCCTACTTCTTCAACCCCTCGACTAGTCGGAACATCGCCTCGCGGGTGGCGGCAAGCTCACACTCGCAGTCTTCGATGACCGCGTCGAACAGTTCCCGCTCAATCTGTGACAGCGCCGCGCGGATGGCGGCAATCGCGCCGGGCCGGCCCTCCCGGTCGAACACGAATTGCGCGCCACTTCCCCTGACTGCATCGAGTGTCCGAGTGAACTCCCGTTCAATGTCGTCCCGTTCGGCCATCGCGTCTGTTGTCCTCCGCGACGTGCGGAGAGGTCAACAGACACTTGTGTCGTGTATTCCTCACAATCTCGTCCGTATCGGCAGCTAACTCAGCTGTAGAGACGGACTCTCATTTTCAGGCCTGTTTCAGAACTTACAGATGTGGCCGAGCTCTTGCCTCGTCCATGGCACCATGGAACTGATCAAGGCCCAGAAGGTGCGTCGGGGCGATACGCGGACGGAGCAGATGTTCCGCTTCCCGGCGACGGAAGAAATCTGGGAAGTGGCGTGCGTGGAGGAACGGGAATACGAGGAACGGGAGATCCAGACCACCCGTAAGCGTCGGGACCTCCCGATTGCGTCCTAGGACCGCGTCCTAGACGGCCGCCGCGACCTCCACGTCGCGCGCCAGGCCGAGCTCCTTGCGGACCCGGTCCTCGACTGCCTGCCGGACCAGCGCGTTTTCCTTCAGGAACTGCTTCGCGTTCTCCCGTCCCTGGCCGAGGCGCTCGCCTGCGAACGCGAACCAGGCGCCGCTCTTCTCGACAATCCGCTTTTCGACGGCGAGGTCCAGCAAGTCCCCTTCGCGCGAGATCCCTTCGCCGTACATCACGTCGAATTCGGCCTCGCGGAACGGCGGCGCGACCTTGTTCTTCACGATCTTCACGCGCGTGCGGCCGCCGATGATCTGGTCGCCATCCTTGATGCTCGCGATGCGGCGGATGTCGATGCGGACCGACGCGTAGAACTTCAGCGCGCGGCCGCCGGTGGTCGTTTCCGGATTGCCGAACATCACGCCGATCTTCTCGCGCAGCTGGTTGATGAAGATGAGCGTCGTCTTCGACTTCGACACGGCGCCGGTCAGCTTGCGGAGCGCCTGTGACATCAGGCGCGCCTGCAGGCCCATCTGCGCTTCGCCCATCTCGCCTTCGATTTCCGCCTTCGGCACCAGCGCCGCGACCGAGTCGACGACGACGACGTCGACGCTGTTCGAGCGCACCAGCACTTCGACGATTTCGAGCGCCTGCTCGCCGTTGTCGGGCTGCGAGACGAGAAGGTTGTCGAGATCGACACCGAGCTTCTGCGCGTACTGCGCATCGAGCGCATGCTCCGCGTCGACAAACGCCGCCATCCCGCCGTTCTTGTGCGCCTCGGCAATCACCTGCAGCGCCAGCGTGGTCTTGCCGGATGATTCCGGCCCGAAGATCTCGACGACGCGGCCGCGGGGCAGCCCGCCGACGCCGAGGGCGTAGTCGATGCTGATGGCGCCGGTCGAGATGGCCTCGATCGGGGCGATGGCGCCACGCTGGCCGAGGCGCATGATCGATCCCTTGCCGAACTGTTTCTCGATTTGTCCGACCGCCATGTCGATGGCGCGGGCGCGTTCTTTGAGGTCCTCGAGGGGCATGCGAGAGCTCCTATTCGGTAGGCGGGCCATGGAGGCCGGCCTGGACGTGGGGGCGATTGTTCCGCCCGCAATCAGCGTGAGTCGGGTGGGTGACAGGAGGGGTCACAGCCGAGACCGATCCTAGGAACGTGCCGCGCGAAAGTCAAGCGAAAATCCGTGCATGCGACGTCTTGTTGCCTCTATAAATCAACAACTTAGGCGGGTGACCGACTTTCGCCTTCTCGACGCCGGCGCAGCTTCTGCCGACCGTGCCTGACACAAGGCACGCACTTCTGACAACGCCCAACTTCCAATTCCCAACCTCCAACGTGCATAACCTCGCCTGCTTGGGAGTTGGAAGTTGGGCGTTGGGAGTTAGTTGCGTTCGACAGCCAGCGCAACCCCGTTGCCCCCGCCGAGACAGAGCGTCGCGATGCCGCGCCGCAACTGCCTGGCTTCGAGCGCGTGGAGGAGCGTCGTCAGCACGCGCGCGCCGCTCGCGCCTATCGGATGGCCGAGCGCGACGGCACCGCCGTTCACGTTCACCTTGCCTGCATCGAGTCCGAGGTCGCGCAGCACCGCGACGGCCTGGACGGCGAACGCCTCGTTCAACTCGACGAGGTCGACGTCTTCGAGCCGCCATCCGATCTTCTTCACCAGGCGCCGCACCGCTTCGACCGGTGTCATCAACACGTATTTCGGCGCGAGACCGCTGGTGGCCTGGCCGACAATCCGCGCCATCGGCTTCACGTTGAGACGCGCCGCGCGGTCTGCCGACATGACGACGAGCGCGGCGGCGCCGTCGTTGACTGGCGGCGCGTTACCCGCGGTCACCGTCCCGTCCTTCCTGAACGCGGCCTTCAACGCGCCGAGCGTCTCCATGCTCGTCTCGGGGCGGACCGACTCGTCGCGGTCGATGACGATGGCCGCGCCCTTCCGCTGCGGTACTTCGACCGGCAGGATTTCCGCCCTGAAGCGTCCCTCCGCGGCTGCGGCCGCGGCGCGCCGATGGCTCTCGACCGCGTACCGGTCCTGGCACGCGCGATCGATGTGATATTCGCTCGCGACCACCTCGCCGGCGTTCCCCATGTGGCACTGCTCGAACGAGCACCAGAGGCCGTCGCTGATCATCGAGTCGATCACCTGGCCGTGCCCCATGCGCAGCCCTTCGCGCGCGCGGTCGAGGAGATAGGGGCAGTTGCTCATCGACTCCATGCCGCCCGCAACCATGACTTCCGTGTCGCCGGCGGCAATGGCCTGCGCGCCCAGCATCACCGCCTTGAGCCCGGATCCGCAGACCTTGTTGATCGTGAGCGCGGCGACGTCGTTCGACAGCCCTCCGCGCAGCGCCGCCTGGCGTGCCGGCGCCTGGCCGAGACCCGCCGAGACAACGTTGCCCATGATGCATTCCTCGACGATGGCGGGGTCGATACCGGCGCGGCGGACGGCTTCGGCGACGACCATCGCGCCTAGCTGCGTGGCGCTGAAATCCTTCAGGCCGCCGAGGAATTTACCGGTGGGCGTGCGGACCGCGGAGACGATGACGGCGTCGGCCATACGGCGATGTTAACCATTTTGCCGGAGGCGCGTTGTATCGTCAGCGGGCTGGAGGAGCTTCCGATATGGGCGAATTGACGGGAATACTCATTCCACTGGGCGCGTTCTGTATGGTGAGCTGGATTGTCTACACCGTCGTCACCGGTCTACGGCGGTGGCACCAGCAGCGGGTGATAGGTCAGTTCCAGACAAAGCTGCTCGACCGAATCGGCTCGGTCAATGAGCTCGGCGCCTTCCTGAACACGGAAGCGGGAGCGCGCTTCCTGAAGGGACTCACCACCGTCAACGAATCGGAGGTCGGTCCACACGCGAGGATCCTCCGCGCCGTGCAGACAGGAGCGGTGCTCGCCACGCTGGGAACCGGCCTCTATCTGTACGGCTGGCTGACGCCGGGGGTGCGCGGTGAGGTCACGAACTCCATCAACGCCATCGCCACCATCTTTTTCGGTATTGGCGTCGGTTTCCTCGGCTCCGCCGCGCTCTCGTATCGGCTGTCGAAGCAGATGGGCCTCGTTTCGACGGATGAGCAGCGTCGCAATGAACCGGCTGTTCCGACCGTCTAGGCGTGGGCCGTCTCGATGAGGCGACGTTCGCGGCCTTTCACGCGCGCACGTCGCGCCCGCTCCGGGCGTACGTGCTGCGCGTCGTCGGCAACGTGTCGGACGCCGATGACATCGTGCAGGAAGCGTTTCTGAGGATGCTTCGCGCCGATGTCCCCGCAGACAACGAAGAGCACTTGCGCCGGTACCTGTATCGTGTGGCCAGCAATCTCATCGTCGATCGGTGGCGCCGCAGCAGGCACGAGGAGGGTGAGGAGATGATGCCGGAGCCGGCCTCGCCTCGTCCGCGTTATGAGGACGACGCGGCGGTAGCGAAGATCTTTGCGGAGCTGAAGCCACGCGACCGGGCGCTGCTCTGGCTCGCGTACGTCGAAGGCGAGTCGCACGAGGAAATCGCCTCGTCTCTGGGTGTCGGCCGCCGCGGGGTGAAGGTTATGCTGTTCCGTGCGCGGCGGAGGCTTCGCGACCTCCTGCAGGCGCGCGGACTGCTGGTGAATTCATGACCGAATGGTTCGATCTTGATCAGGACGAGGAACGCGCCGTCGCCGCGTTCATGACGCGCGTTGCCGAGTTGCGGATCCCGGATCCCGGATCCCGGATCCCGGATCCGGCGGAGCTCTGGTGCAAGGCGACGCTGCTGCGAAGGTGGGAAGCCGAGCGCCGCGCGCAGCGTCCGCTCGACATCATGCAGCCGATTGAAATCGCCGGCGGGCTCGTGGCGGCAGGACTGCTGCTGTACTGGTCGTTGCCCTACTTGCTGTGAACGATCTCGACGGCGCGAACGACGCCTCGTCCGAGTAACGATTCGAGCCGCGCGCGAATCAACGGTTCCGACCGCTCGACCTCGCGGCCCCATGCTGCATCGCGCACGACGACGCGCAGGACGCCGTCCTGCAGCGCGACCCTCGTCCCTCGATCCATCGCCGCCCCCACGGACGATCGCCACGCGAACGCGACCTTGCCGTCGCTGAGCGGTGCCTTCCGCAGGATCTCGGCCAGCGCGTCCGGAATGACTCGATGAACCTGGATCACGGCGCAGCGATCGTAACGCATGTCAAGATTACCGCGTGGATCGGATCGTGTTGGCATCGGCATCGCCGCGGCGCGCGGAGCTGCTCCGGGCAGCAGGGATCGAGTTCGACGTGATGCCTGCTCATCTCGACGAGACCGCGCATGCGGAGGAGGCCCCGGACGCCTACGTGCGCCGCGTCGCCGACGAGAAAGCGCGGGCGATCGCCGCGCGGGTGACCAATCGCGTCGTCCTCGCGGCGGATACGACCGTCGTCGTCGACGGAGCGATGCTGGCGAAGCCTGATGACGACGAGGACGCGAAACGGATGCTCCGGTTGCTGTCAGGCCGGGTTCACGACGTATTGACGGCGGTCGCGCTTCGCGGACCCGAAGGGTCCGCGCCGCAAGTGGCCGTCTCGCGGACCGAGGTCGAATTCGCCCGGCTCGTCGAGGAGGAAATCGAGTGGTACGTCGCCACCGGCGAGCCGCGCGACAAGGCAGGCGCGTATGCCATCCAGGGCTACGCGTCCCGCTTCGTCACGCGAATCGCCGGTTCGTATTCGAACGTCGTGGGCCTGCCGATCGCGCTCGTCTACGAGATGCTCGAGGCGCTGGGACCTACGACGCCTTGAACTTGTCGGGGAACTGCTTGACGATGCCGTCGCTGAGCGCATCCGACATCATCAGGATGTGCTCATAGACCGCGTCGTAGGCGCGCACGTCGCCGTCCCAATCGTGCTTCAGTCTTGCGACCACCTCGTTCGTCGTCGTCGACAGATGCATCTTCATCATGTCAATGAGCGTGGCGCGGGGCCAGTTCGGATTCGCCTTGCTGAGGAACGTGGCGATGTCGACCGCGTTCTGCTGCCATTTGTCGTCGGCCTGCTTCTGCGCGGTTGCATTCCCTGTTTTCGCAGCCTTGATCAGATCGACGGCGATTGAGATGTGATCCTTGAGCAGCGTCGTCAGCTGCTGGCCGGCGGCGGCGCCGTAGTAACCGGCGATGGCCTTGCCGATGTCCTCCTGGTTCTTCATCAGACGATTGGCTGCGGCCATGGCATCCGGCTTGTCATCGACCGCCGCGATGATGTAGTCACGCGTCCAGACGGTATGGTCCGTCCAGAGCTTACGCATCGACATTTTCAGATCCGCTGCCGCGGTGCCGCGTCCGGTGGTGGCGACCGGGCGCTTGGCCTGGTCCTCCCGCTGAGCCGTGGCAACGCCCGGAACAAGCCACGCCAAAAGGACGGCAACCGAAACGAGCTTCAGACACTTCATATAACCAACCTCCACTGAGTCGAAGTACGAGCGCGTGCGAGCCGATTGCCCTACGCCGTGACCGAACGGCGCGGACGAAGGGCATCCGCGACCGGAGCGCAAGCACCACGTCACAGCGCCGTCACCGTGCCGTTGAGTCGTGTATCTATGTATCGCCTCCAGGGGAACAGAGTCGTGGGGCCGCAAAAGGTGACATCGGTGCTCCGATTGCAGGGGGTGCAACAGGAGAGGTTATGGAAAGAGCCAAGCTCTTCGGACGTCCGATTCATCAGATGCTGGACGGCGAGCTGGTCGGTCGCCTCGCGGTCGGCGTGGATCCCGGCGCGCACGTCGATGCGCCGAGCTCGCTGAAATCGCGCCGCGCCGCGTAGGTCACATGCCGAGCGCAGCGGTGCGTCCGGACACGCTCTACGCGTGGTCGGGATCGTCCCTGCTCGTCGTCAACACACGAGGCGAATGCGCGGAGGACCAGCGTCTCACTGGTTACTACTTCCGCGAGACGCGCTTCCTCCGCACGCTGCAGCTGCGCGTGAACGGCCACGCCCCGTGGCCGTGCGAGGCGGCGTCGATCGCCCCCGACACGCTGGCGTTCACCTACGTCTATCCTGAGATCACCGAGCCCCGCGGGGGCGGCACCGGTCAAGCCGGTGACGAGGAGACATGCGACCGCGACGGCGTCCCGGAGCGCGCCATCGACATCCGCGTCACGTACGGCGTTCGCGCCGGCTGGCTCGATGTACGCGCCGTGATGGCGAACCGCTCGCGCAGGAAGCTCCGGCTCGCGGTGTCGTGGACGATCGGCGCGGACTTCACGGACATCCAGGAGGCCGAGGCGTCGAAGCCGAAGGATCACGGGCTGCCGTACCGGACGCGCATCGAGCCGGAAGAGGCCCTCCGAAGGGAGATCGATCTGTCGCCGCAGCAGGTCGAGGAGGTCGCCTTTCGCGTCTGGCCGTCCGGCACGGCCGCCGACCTGACGGCCGAGGACGTGGCGGCGCGCCGCGCCGCGTGGGAGCAATGGCGAGCGGGCTTCACCCGCATCGACGTCCCGGGCAATCGCGTCGCGGAGCAGATCGTCGGCGACAACATTCGCGACTTCGCGTCGTTCCCGCTGCTCGACGGCGACAGCGAGGAATGGCTCGCGCACCAGGCGGGGATGCCGCTGTATCCGGCGTTCTTCGGGCGCGATGCGGTGACCGCGGGCTGGCAGGCCGGCATGATCGATCGCGGCCAGTCTCTTTCGGCAGCGCTCGTGCGGCTCGGTCGAATGCAGAGCCACCGCTTCGACCAGTGGCACGACGAAGAGCCGGGCCGCATTCCGTACCAGATGCGCACCGGGCCGCTCGCGGTGTTGAACGAGAATCCGTACTCGGCCTACTACGCGGACTATGCGAGCCCGCTGATGTTCGTCATCTCGCTCGCCAACCTCTACGCGTGGGTCGGCGACACGCAGGTGATCCGGCGCCACTGGGACACCGCGCGGCGCATCCTCGAATGGGCGCAGCGGTACGGCGATCGAGACGGCGACGGCTACCTCGAATATCAGTCGCGCTCGCCCATGAGTACGAAGAACCAGGGCTGGAAGGACAGCGGCGACGCCATCATCTACGACGATGGGAGCGCGGTGCCCTCGCCCATCGCGACCTGCGAGCTGCAGGGCTACTGGTACACCGCGCAGCACCTGATGGGCGTGATGGCGTGGATGCTCGGCGATCGGGCCGCTGCGCGCGATCTCTGGCAGAGTGCGGGCGATCTGAAGGCGCGGTTCAATCGCGACTGGTGGGTGAAGGAGGAGAATTTCTTCGCGCTCGCCATGGATCCCGGCAAGCGCCTGGTCCGGGCGGTGACGTCGAACGTGGGCCACTGTCTCGCGACAGGCATCATCGACACGGACCACCTGCGGCCGGTCGTCGGCCGGCTCTTCGCGCCGGATCTGTTCAGCGGCTGGGGCATCCGGACGCTGTCCTCGTCACACCGGTTCTACAACCCGTTGAGCTATCACCGCGGCACCGTGTGGGCCGTGGAGCAGGGGACGATGCTGTTCGGGCTGCGGCGATTCGGTTTCGACGCCCGGGTGCACGATCTCGCGCGCGCGCAGTTCGACCTCGCGCAGCTCTACGGCGAGCACCGCATCCCGGAGTGCATCGGCGGCTACGCACGATCGGAGTCGCCGACCCCGGGCGCCTATCCGCGCGCCAACACGCCGCAGCTGTGGAACGCGACGTCGGTTCCTCTGGCAATCCAGGTGATGCTCGGGCTGCTGCCGCTGGCCCCGTTCGAAACGCTCGTCATCGACCCGGCGTTGCCGTCGTGGCTGCCCGAGGTCGTCGTCCACGATCTCCGCGTCGGCGAGGCACGCGCCACGCTGCGCTTCTGGCGCGAGGCGAACGGCGCGTCGAAGTTCGACGTGTTGCACAAGCACGGCACGCTGCGCGTCGTGCGGCAACCGCCGCCGGAGTCGATCGAGGCTGGCCTGGTGCCGCGCGCGAAGGCTGCCGTCGAAACCGTGGCTCGCGCTGTGAGTTGACGCCATGACACATCAACTGCTTCCAGTCGGCGAACAGGTCATCGTCATCACCGGCGCCTCGAGCGGCATCGGTCTGGTGACGGCGAAGCGCGCCGCGGCCCGCGGCGCGCGCGTCGTGCTGGCCGCGCGCAACGAGAACGACCTGCGGCACATCTGCGACGAGATCCGCGGCGCGGGTGGCCGCGCCACGTTCGTCGTCGCGGACGTCACCGACCCGAAGGAGGTCGAACGCATCGCCGATGCGGCGATCGCCGAATTCGGCCGCATCGATACGTGGGTCAACAACGCCGCCGTGTCGATGTACGGGCCCGTCATGGACCTGGGGCTCGAGGACATGCGGCGGCAGATGGACGTGAACTTCTGGGGCCAGGTGCACGGCTCGCGGGTGGCGGTCACCCGCATGCGCGGCCAGGGCGGCGCGCTGATCAACGTCGCGAGCGCGCTGGCCGACCGCGCCATCCCGCTGCAGGGCATTTACTGCGCGGCCAAGCACGCCGTCAAGGCGTTCACCGATACGCTGCGGATGGAGCTCGAATCCGACCGCGTCCCGATCAGCGTGACGCTCGTGAAGCCGGCGAGCATCGACACGCCGTTCTTCGAGAAGGCGAAGACGTACCTCGATGTCGAGCCGCAGCCGGTGCCGCCGGTATACGCGCCGGAAATCGCAGCGGACGTGATCCTCCGATGCGCCGAAAAGCCGACCCGCGAGATCATCGCCGGCGGAGCCGCCGAGAAGCTTCGCCTGGCGCAGCTGTTCCCGCGCGTCGCCGACAAGTTCATGGAACGCAGCCTGTTCGATCAGCAGCGTACGTCCGAACCGGTGGGCGGCCGGCCCGATAACCTGTACCGGCCGGTTGCCGCGGACGGCGGCGAGCGCGGCCGGACCTGGCACGGGCGCACCAGGGAAACCAGCGTGCTGACCTGGGCCGCCATGCGCCCCGCCGCCGCCGTGGCCGGGCTGGTGGCGCTCATGGTGGGCGCCATCGTCGTTGCGAACCGCGTGTCACCTTTCGAGTCGCCGCGACTCTAATAGATATGCACGTGGTGAGCGGAGCAAGCCTCGACCGGTGGACCGCGCTGAGCGACGAGGAAATCGTCATTCGCGTCGTGGACGGGCAAACAGCCCTCTACGAGGTCCTGATGCGGCGCTATAACGAACGCATCTACCGCGCGGCGCGCGCGATTGTCCGCGACGAGGACGAGGCGGAGGACGTGATGCAGCAGGCGTACGTCAACGCCTACGCGCACCTGCGGCAATTCGACGGGCGGGCGAAGTTTTCGACGTGGCTGACGAAAATCGCCATCCACGAGGCGCTGGCCCGGGCGCGCAAGCAGGGCCGCTACGACGCGGTCGATTTCAACGAAGAGGAGAACCAGGCGGTGGAACGGCAGCCATCACGCGACCCCGAGCAGCAGGCGTTCGCCGGCGAACTGCGCTCCCTTCTCGAATCCTCAATCGATGAGCTGCCCGACGGCCTCCGCGAGGTGTTCATGCTTCGCGAAGTGGATGGCCTGAACACGGCCGAAACCGCCGAATGCCTTGGCGTCAGCGAAGATGTCGTGAAGACGCGACTGTCCCGCAGCCGGGCCGCCCTTCGGAATCAGCTCGCCGAGCGCGCCGGCATCCTGGCGCCAGAGTCGTTCCGCTTCCCGCAGCCCCGCTGCGACCGCATCGTCGCCGCCGTCTTCGCGCGTATCCTGTAGGGGCGCGACGGTGGGCCTGCCTCGCCGAAGCGCGTACAGGCCGCGGGGCGCGAAGGCGGGTTTGCCGTTGACCGGGCCCGCCCCGCGGGATATTCTGGATGGGTTCCTCTTTCCGGGAAGTCCTTATCTATGAGTCAGAAAGCCACGAAGATCGGGCTGACGTGCGTCGTGCTCGTCCTGGCGTTCGGCGGGCTGCTGTACTCCACGCTCAGCGAAGGCACCGAATACTACAAGCATGTTGACGAGGTGATGGCCGACCCGACCGCGTGGTACGGCAAGAACCTCCAGCTGCACGGCTTCGTCCAGGGTGAGCCGGCGCGCAAGCGCGACTCGCTCGAGTATCGGTTCGACGTGCAGGCCAACGGCAAGGTCGTCCGTGCGTTCTACACGGGAATCGTTCCGGATACGTTCAAGGCCGACTCGGAGGTCGTGCTGAAAGGGCGCCTGGCGTCCGACGGCACCTTCCACGTCGAGAAAGACGGTGTGATGGCCAAGTGCCCGTCGAAGTACGACCCCGCCAAGCTGCCACCGGCGGGAACGCCGGGCGGCACGCCATCGACCGGCACGAAGTAAGTCGATGGCTGCCCTCGGCTCGTACCTCCTCCTCACAGCCTTTGTCGTCTGCGCGTACGCGGCCTCGATTTCAATCGCCGGGGCGAGGCGTCGTTCGCGCCGCCTGATTGAAAGCGGCATCGGCGCGTTCTATCTCACCGCCGCGGTGATGGTCGCCGCATCGGCGGTGATGATCTACTCGTTCGTCACCGGCGACTACAGCATCAAGTACGTCCAGCATTATTCCGACGCGGTCCAGCCGCTCTTCTACAAGATCACCTCGTACTGGGGCGGTCTCGACGGCTCGATCATGTTCTGGGTGTTCCTGCTGTCCATCTTCGGCAGCACGGCCGTCTACGTGAACAGGGAGCGGCATCGGGAGTTGATCCCGTATGTCGTCGCCATCATCTCGATGGTCGAGATGTTCTTCCTGTTCCTGATGGTGATTCACAACAACCCGTTCGACACCTTCGTCGCGGCGAACCCGACCGACGGCCGCGGCCTGAATCCGCTGCTGCAGAACTTCTACATGGCCATCCATCCGCCGACCATGTACCTGGGGTTCGTCGGCCTGACGATCCCGTACGCGTTCGGCATGGCGGCGTTGATCACGGGCTATCTCGACGACTCGTGGCTGCGCGCCGTCCGTCGCTGGACGATGATCGCGTGGCTCTGCCTGTCGATCGGCCTGATGCTCGGCATGATCTGGGCGTACGAGGAGCTGGGCTGGGGCGGGTACTGGGGCTGGGACCCGGTCGAGAACGCCGGCCTGCTGCCGTGGTTCACGGCGACGGCGTTCCTGCACTCGGTGATGGTGCAGGAGAAGCGCGGCATGCTGCGCGTCTGGAACGTGTCGCTCGTCATCATCACGTTCTTCCTGACCATCTTCGGCACGTTCATGACCAGGTCGGGCGTCGTGCAGTCGGTGCACGCCTTCGGCGAGGACATCGCGCTGGCTCGGATGTTCACCGGCTTCATGATCGCGATCGTCACGATCAGCTTCGGCTTCGTGATCTACCGGCTCCCGCTGCTGCGCTCGCGCAACGAGCTCGACTCGTGGGTCTCGCGTGAAGCGGCGTTCCTCGTCAACAACTGGATCCTGCTGTTCGCGGCGCTCTTCGTGCTGTTCGCGACCATGTTCCCCACGCTGAGCGAGGCGGTCACGGGTGAGCGGCTGACCGTCGGCCCGCCGTTCTTCAACAAGTGGATGCTGCCGATCGGCCTCATCCTCCTGTTCCTGACCGGCTACGGACCGCTGACGGCGTGGCGGAAGTCGACGCTGATCAATCTCCGCGATTCCTTCCTGATTCCAGGCGCGTCCGCGCTCATCGTCGGCGTCGCCGTGGTCGCGCTCGGCGTTCGCGTCTGGGCGTCGGGCCTCTGTTTCGCGTTCAGCGCGTTTGTCGTCGGCACCATCGTGCAGGAATTCTGGCGCGGCGCGCGCGTGCGCCAGGGTGCGACGGGCACCGACATCCTGACCGCGGCGATCGGCCTGATCGCGCGCAACAAGCGGCGGTACGGCGGCTACATCATTCACGTCGGGGTCGTCCTGATCTTCCTCGGCTTTGCGGGAACTGGCTTCAGCAAGGAAGAAGACGTCAACCTCAAGCCGGGCCAGCAGGCGCAGGTCGGTGATTTCGTGGTCCGCCTCAACGCCGTCAAGGTCACCGACGATGGCCAGAAGCAGATGATCACGGCCGACACGACCGTGCTGCGCGATGGAAAAGAGATCGCGCGGATGTATCCCGCGCGCTGGTTCTACCGTAAGCACGAGGACGAGGCGACCACGGAGGTGGCGATCCGCCGGGGCTTCGCGGAGGACCTGTACCTGGTCATGCCGGCGTTCAGCGTCGAGGAGCAGAGCGCGAGCATGGGGATTCACGTGAATCCGCTCGTCAACTGGGTCTGGGCCGGCTTCGGCGTACTCGCGATCGGCACCGGCGTCGCGCTGCTGCCCGAAACCGTGTTCACCTTCGCGCTCGCCAGCCTGCCCGCCGGCGCCGCAACCGCGTCGATGCTGTTGATGGCGCTCCTGTTGTGGCCCTCAACGCTGCTGGCGCAGCAGACCGTTCCCGTCACGCAGAAGAGCGCGCTGCACAAGCAGATCGAAGGGGAGATTCTCTGCACGTGCGGCTGCCGCAACGCCGTCGGTTCGTGCGGCATGTTGAACTGTCCGGGCCACAAGAGCCAGGAAGAGAAGCTGGTCGCGTACCTCGCCGACGGGAAGGATCACGACCAGATCATCGCGGCGTTCGTGGCCGACTTCGGCAGCCAGGCGGTGCTGACCGCGCCGCTCGACCGGGGCTTCAACCGCGTCGCGTGGGCGTTTCCGTACCTCGTCGGCATCGCGGGTCTCATCGCGATTGTCGTGAGCGCGCGCCGCTGGTCCGGCACGCCGACCGTTGCGGCCGCTGGCGATGCGGGGCTCGACCCCACCATCAATGCCCGGCTGGACGATGAACTCCGCGACCTCGACTGATCCCCAGCCGCTTCAACCCTGGCAGTTCTTCACGCTCGCGGGCCTCGTGGGCGCGACGATCGTCGTCTTCGTGTCCGAGGGGCAGACGCCTGCGGGCATCATCCTTCTCAGCCTGATCATCTTCGGCGCCGCGGCCGTCGGCGCGGCCGCGTGGCGCACGTTCTCGCCGCTCTCGGGGCTCGAGGAACCCGCAGGGCCGCAGATCTTCGGCGGCCGGACCCGGGCGGCGCTCGAACGCGAGAAGTCGCTCGTGCTCCGCTCGATCAAGGACCTCGAGTTCGACCACGCGATGAGGAAGGTGTCGGACAAGGACTTCGCCGAGATGGGCGCCCGGCTCCGCTCGCGGGCTGCGGGGCTGATTCGTCAGCTCGACGCGGGCACGAGCTACCGGCAGGCGATCGAGGCGGAGATCGACAAGCGCGTCGGCAGACCGGCGCCCCGACCGGCAGCGGCCGCCGCGCCCGCGGCGGCGGTGGCGGCCGTGGCGGCGGAGCAGACGAAGACCAGGCCGGCCGTGGCGGCGGAGCAGGCCACGACCAGGCTGTGCCTGTCGTGCTGCACGCAGAACGATCCCGACGCGCGGTTCTGCAAGGGCTGCGGCTATCAACTGGGTGATTGGTGATCAAGAAAGCACTCGCTCTGGTGCTGGCGTTCGCTGCGCCCGCGCTCGCGCAGCTCAACATGCCCGATCCGTCCGTGATCAACGGCAAGGCGCTGCCTGCCGGTGACCTGCAGACCGGGACGATCACCGTCCGCGTCGTGCGCGAGTCGATCGGCAACAACATCGTCGGCCAGCAGGTGACCGTCACCGTCAACGGCGAGACGAAGAAGGCGGTCACCGACGAACAGGGTCGCGCGGAGTTCCGCGGCTTGCCCGCGGGCGCCAACGGCGTCGCGGAGGCGAGCGTCAACGGAGAGCAGCTGAAGTCCGACGCGTTCGTGGTGCCGAGCTCCGGCGGACTGCGGCTCATCCTCGTCGCCGGCCTTGGGCAGGCTGCCGAGCGAAAGAAGAAGGAGGAAGCGGAAGCCGCGGCCGCCCCGCCCGTGAAGGGCGCCGTCGTGATTGGCGCCAACAGCCGGATCATCTTCGAGTTTCCCGACGATCTGATGCGCGTGTACTACATGCTGGAGATCGTCAACAACGCGCGAACGCGCGTGGACATCGGCGGGCCGCTGATCGTCGACCTGCCCCAGGGCGCCGCCGGCGCGTCGCCGCTCGAGGGCTCGACGACACAGGCGACGGTGGCCGGTTCGCGCATCACCGTGACGGGTCCGTTCGCCTCGGGCGTGACGAACGTGCAGGTCGGCTTCCAGATGCCGTTCACCACCTCGTCGCTCGCGCTGGAGCAGAAGTGGCCGGTGCCGGTCGAGCAGGTGACGGTCGCGTCGCAGAAGCTCGGAGCGCTGGCGTTCGTGTCGCCGCAGTTCTCGTCGGTCGGCGAGGTGAAAAGCGACAACGGGACCCCCTTCCTGCTGGCCAGCGGCCCTGGCATTGCCGCCGGTGGCACGCTTCGCATGCAGGTGACCGGACTGCCGGTCCACAGCTCCGTCCCGCGCTACGCGGCCCTCGGTCTCGCATTGGCGATCGCGCTGTTCGGACTCTGGCTCGCGCTGCCGGGCGCGACTGGATCGCGTGAACATCACACGCGGCTGGTCGCGCGGCGAGACGTGCTGCTCGCCGAGCTCGCGCACATCGAGGAGCGCTCGAGAGCGGGCCGGGAGACCGCGAAGGACGCCACGCGCAGGCCGCGCGTGATCGCGGAGCTCGAGCAGATCTACGGAGAGCTGGACGAAAGCCCTGGTGCCGCCGCGTGAGTCGTGTCGATTGATTTCCACGAGCTGACGGCTGAGGACGTCTCACGTCATTTCGGCCGCCGGCGAGCGCTCTCGAAAATTTCCTTCCACGCGCGCACCGGATCGATACTCGGCCTGCTCGGCCCGAACGGCGCCGGCAAGTCCACCATGATCGCGGTCCTCGCGACGCTGCTGCGGGCGAGCGGCGGAGCGGTGCGGTACGGCACGCACACCGCGGGCGCGGCGGGGGCGGCGCTGCGCGCCCGCATCGGCATCCTCGGCCACGATCTGTTCCTGTACCCCGAGCTGACCGCGCGCGAGAACCTCGCGTTCTTTGCCGGCCTCTACGGCGCGGCGGACGCGCACGCGGCGGCGGACACGGCGCTGGCGCGCGCGGGGCTTGGCGACCGCGCGCACGACCCGATTTCCAGCTTCTCGCGCGGCATGCGGCAGCGCGTCGCGCTCGAGCGGTCGCTCATCCACGGGCCGCGCCTCGTGCTGCTCGACGAGCCGTTCACCGGCCTCGACGACGCATCCACGGCGGCGCTCGTCGCGCGGCTGCGCGGCCTGCGCGACGAAGGCGCCATCGTCGTCCTTGCGACGCATGACCTCGACCTCGCGGAAGGGCTGCTCGACGAGGCGCTCTTTCTCCGCGACGGGAGAATGGTCGATGCGGTCGCGCGCCCGGGCGCGCTTCGCTCGACGTACCGTTCGATCATGGGACGGAGCTCTTGATTCGGACTGCGTGGCTGATTCTGCGCAAAGACCTGACCGTCGAGGTACGCAGCCTCGAGATTGCCTACACGACGATCTTCTTCGCCGTCTCGTGCGTCCTGTTCTTTGCGTTTGCGCTCGTCAAGGAGGGGAAGGCGCCCGAGGACGGCGCCGCAGGCATCCTCTGGATCGCGATTGCGTTCGCGGGGACGCTGGCGCTGGGCCGGACCTTCGAACGCGAGCGTCAGTCGGAGACGCTGCGTGCGCTGCTGATGGCGCCCGCCGCCCGGCCGGCCATCTACGTCGGCAAGCTGCTCGGCATCGTGGCGCTGCTGATCGCGGCCGAGGTCGTGCTCGTGCCGCTCGTCGCCTTTCTCTTCCAGGCGCCGCTGCTCTCGCATCCGCTCTGGCTCGCCGCGGTGCTCGTCAGCGGTACGATCGGCTTTGCGGCGGTGGGGACGCTCTTTTCGGCGATGCTCGTCCGCGCGCGCAGCCGCGACGTGCTGCTGCCGGTGCTGTTGTATCCGATCACGGTTCCGGTCATCATTGCCGGCGTCCGCGCGACCGCCGAGCTTCTCCAGCCCGACGGTGAGCTGGCGCTGGTGCGATTCTGGGTCGCGCTGCTCCTCGCGCTCGACGTGGTGTTCGTCACGCTGGCGCTCTGGACCTTTGAGCCACTGATGACGGACTAGAGGCAGTTCACGCTTCCGGGTGAACGGTAGGATTGCCGTTATGCCGAAATGGTTTATGCCGCTTGCCGGCGTGAATGCGGTGATGTTCGCCGCGGCGCCGTTCCTCATCGCCCGCGCCGACTACGAGTCGACGATGGGCCTGGTGCAGAAGATCTTCTACTTCCACATGCCGTCCGCATCGATGTTCCTGCTGTCGGCGATCGTCTGCGGCATCGCGAGCGCGCGGTTCCTCTTCGGTGGCTCGCCGCGGCAGGATCGGCTCGCATACGCGGCCGCGGAGCTGGCGGTCCTGTTCGGCGCCATCACGCTGGTCACCGGCCCGCTCTGGGCGCGCAAGGCGTGGGGCGTCTGGTGGGCGTGGGACGTTCGCCTGACGTCCAGCCTCATGGGATGGATGGTGGCGTGGGCCTACCTGCTGGTCCGCAAGTACGGAGGACCGGGGTCCGACAAGCTGGCCGCGGGGCTCGCGCTCTTTGGTATGGCGAACGTGCCGTTCGTCTACATCTCGGTGAACTACTGGCGGACGATTCACCCGAAGACGAGCGTCGTCCCGACGCTGCCGGCCGACATGGGGACGGCGCTCTGGTTCTCGTTCGCCTGCTTCCTGCTGCTGTTCACCCTGCTGCTGCGCGTCCGCGTGCACCTCGAAGAGCAGCGCGCGAAGCTCGACACGCTGTACCTCTCACTGGATGAATAGGATGGAACCTTCACTGATACAAGCCACTCGCCTTCGCCGAGGCGTCGGCGCGCAAGCTCCGACACGGAGGCACAGAGCCGTTGTGTGCTTTCTCTTGCTGCTGGTCGCCTGCGCGCCCGGCGTCGCACAGCAGTCGCGGCCGCAGCCGCAGCCGCAGCCCGCGCCGCCGGCCGCGACCGACGAGTTCGTCCCGATCTCGCAGTTGCCGGCGCAGGATCAGCTGCCGGCCGCGCCGCTGCTGGTCACGGCTTACGCGTTCGTCTGGGTTGCGTTGTTCGGGTATTTGTTGTCGGTGGGACGGCGGCTTACGAAAGTGCAGCGCGAGGTCGATCGCCTCGAGTCGGATATCGCCAGGGGCACCCGCACCTGATGCCGACCGCCGCGCATTTCATCTACATCCCGGGCGTCCTGCTGCTCGGGGTCGTCATCGGATGGATTCTCGGGTCGCGCGCGGCGGCCGACGCGTACGCTTCGGAACTTCGTAAGCGCGGGTCAAATCCCAAATCCCAAAGCCCAAACCCCAAATCCCAATAGAACGCTCAGGCGCCGGATCTGTGCGATGTGCTAGCGTGCGGTGCGCGCCGACGGGAGCAACGCGAACAGGCCCGCCATTGCCTTGCTGACCTGATCGCCCATGCGGATATTCGGCGCATCCGTTCGATCCCACACCACCTTGCCGTTGAGCACCGGGATCATGAAGATGGGTCCCGCGATGGGCCGGTAACGGCCGATCGCCGGCTCCCACCTGACGAAGGCGACGTACTGGTCGCCCTGCTTCCACGCCACCCGTCCGTCGCGGACGATGTGGATGGGGTTCGTGATCGAGCCGCTGTCGGGTCCCATGTTCAGAATGCTGAGCACGGTCGCCGTGTGATCGATGCCGACGATGCACTGGCCGTTCACGATCCAGCGGTCGGGTTCCGAGACGGCGGACAGCCGCACGTACAGGACGGCCTCCGCGGCCTGGAGTCCCCACGACAGTCCGCCGTCAACGTAGGACCCTTCTTCGAGGCAGGCCGGATGGAGCAGGAAATCGAAGTTCGCGGCGCCCCCACGGGGAACGATGACTTCCCTGTTTTCAGCGACGTAGTCCGAGAGCTCGGCTTTCAGGCTGTATGTTCCCGCCGCGAGATTCTGAAACTCGAATCTCCCCGAGCTGTCCGTCGTCGCCATTGCGTGCGTTCTCAGACCGTCGATGGTGATTTGAACGCCAGGGAGCGGACCTGCCTCGACCTCCTTGACGGAACCAGTCACGCGCGCGGAGTTGCTGCACGCCGCGGCGAGGCAAGCGGACAGCGCGAGCGCGATGACCTTGGGAGTTGGGAGTTGGGACTTGGGCGGTCTCACCGTCCCACCGCCAGTCGCTGCGCGAGGACGTCGGGCAGGCCCGCGCCGACGATCTTCGCCTGCGCGGTGCCGATGTCGTACTCGACGCGCACGAGCGACAGCGTACGTGTCACGGTGTCGAGGAGGCCGAATGCGGCGCGCGGGTCGCCATCGCGCGGCTGCCCGACGGCGCCGCAGTTGACGAGGTACCGCGCGTTGCCGTCGGTGGGAATGGCGATCTGCGTCGAGCGCAGGTGACCGACGCTGCGCGTCTCGCCCGCGAGATGGAACGCCGCGACGACGTGCGTGTGCCCGAACAGACAGAGCGGCCGCCTCGCGACGTGCAGCGCGCGCATCGCATCGAGGTCGTCGAAGATGTAGACATCCTCGTCGAACGGCGTCCCGTGGCAGATCTCGACGAGGTCGTCGACGACAACGGGGCCCTGCGGCAGGGCGGCGAGCCAGTCGTGGTGGTCCGGCGTCAGCGCGTTCGCCGTCCACTCGATGGCGTGGCGCGCGAGGTAATTGAAGCCGTCGGTGTTCTCGAGTCCGGCGCCGACCTTGTCGTGGTTGCCGCGGATGAGCGTCGTCGAGGGAAGCGCGCGCACGCGATCGATGACGGCATTGGGGTCCGCCCCGTAGCCGACGAGGTCGCCGAGCACCAGCGCGTGGTCGTAGGGCCCTGCGGCGGCGAGCACCGCGTCGAGCGCCTCGAGATTGGCGTGGATGTCGCTGATGACGAGATATTTCAAAACCCAATCCACTCCAGGATGCGTTCGACAATCTCGGGGATAGGACGTCCGGCGTCGATGCGCACGTGCGCCTGGCTGTACGCCGCGCCGCGTAGCGTGTAGAGCTGTTCCATCTGCGTGCGATCGGAGGCCAGCGGGCGCCGGCCGTCGGCGGGCACCCGCTCGATGACGCGCTCGAGCGGCACGTCGAGCCACGCGACCGCGCCGTCGGCGAGCATCGCCGCGCGGTTCTCCGGGTCGACGAACGTGCCGCCTCCGGTCGCGATAATCACCTGGCGCTGCGACAGCAGCTCCTGCAGGACGGTCCGCTCGACGCCGCGGAAGTACGGCTCGCCCTGGCGCGCGAAAATCTCCGCGACCCGCTGGCGTTCGCGCGCCTCGATGCGGTGATCGATGTCCTCGACGCGCCACCCGATGCGGCGCCCCAGCGCCCGCGCCACGCTCGTCTTGCCCGCGCCCATGAAGCCAACCAGATACAACTTGTCGGCCTTCACGCCCGCAGTGACTCGAGCACGGTGAAGAATTCGGGATACGAGACGCCGGCCGCGCCGGCGTCGTGGATGACGGTCGCCCCCGTCGCGCCGAGCGCCGCGATGGCAAAGGCCATCGCGAGGCGATGGTCGTTCTTCGCGTCCACCTCGCCGCCGCGAAGTCGCCCGCGGCCGCGGACGTGGAAGCCGTCCGGCTGCTCGTCGATGTCGCCGCCCATCAGGCGGAGACCTTCCGCGAGCGCGGAGATCCGGTCGCTCTCCTTGACGCGAAGCTCCTGCGCGCCGCTGACGCGCAGTTCGCCCCCGTGCGTCGCCAGCGCGGCGAGGACGGGCAGCTCGTCGATCACGCCGGGAACGTCCGCCGGCACGATCTCGGCCGTGCGCAGGTCCCCGTGACGAACCTGAATGGTGCCAATCGGTTCGCTGCCATTCGGATTGGCCACGGCCGTCTCGATCTGTGCCCCCATCCGCTGCAGGATGCCGATGATGCCGGTGCGCGACGGATTGAGCCCGACGTGCTCGATCGTGACCTCGGAACCGGGCAGCGCCGCGGCGGCGACCATCCAGAACGCCGCCGACGAGATGTCGCCGGGCACGTGAAACGTCCCGCCAATCAGCCGCTGGCCGCCGCGGATGGCGACGGACGTGCCTGCCCGCAGGACCTGCGCGCCGAACGCCTCGAGCGCGCGCTCGCTGTGATCGCGCGTCGGCAGCGGCTCGACCACGCGGGTGATCCCGTCGGCGTGAAGGCCCGCAAACAGCACTGCGCTCTTCACTTGCGCGCTCGGGACGTCGGGCTGGAAATCGATGCCGCTGAGGTGATCGGTCCCGTCAATGGTCAGCGGCGGGCGCCCGTCCTCGGACGTGATGCGCGCGCCCATGCGCTCGAGCGGCACGATGATGCGGCGCATCGGCCGCCGCCGCAGGGAGCTGTCGCCGGTCACGCCGGTCCGGAACGGGTGTGCCGCCAGGATGCCGGCGAGCATGCGCATCGTGCTGCCCGAATTGCCCGCGTCGAGCGTGGTGGACGGCGGCTGCAGCCCGCGGATCTGGACGCCGAGGACTTCGAGCTGGATGCCGGTGGCGCGATCGCGCTTCACCTGCTCGATCGGCACGCCGAGCGCGCGGAGGCAGGCGAGCGTCGAGGCGCAGTCGGCGCCGGTCGAGTAGCCGTGAATCATGGACGGCCCGTCCGCGATGGCGGCCAGCATCGCGTAGCGATGCGAGATCGACTTGTCGCCGGGTGGCCGGACGCGGCCGCGCATGCACGCGGCCGGCTGCACCGTAACGGCGAAGGTCGAGGACATGTCACAGTTATAATTCCGATCAGGGCCGATGACCAGCGGCAACAGCGTCCGTCTCGACTTCCACAGCTCGCTCGGCATGCTCGACTTCGTGCAGTTGGTCAGCGACTACATCGCGCGCATGGTGGGACTCGACGAGGATTCGATTCACTGGGTGAGCGTCGCCGTCCGCGAGTCGGTGATCAACGCGATCAAGCATGGCAACTGCAACGACGTCCGCAAGCGCGTGCACGTCGAGTTCACCTCGCTGCAGGACGGCGGCGGCCCGGGCCTGGCGGTTCGCGTCCGCGACGAAGGCTGCGGGTTCGATCCCTCGTCGCTCGCCGATCCGCTCGCGCCCGAGAACGTCCTCAAGGCCAACGGGCGCGGCATTTTCCTCATGCGCAGCTTCATGGACGAAATGACGTTCCAGCGCGCGGAGGACGGCGGCATGGAAGTCCGCATGGTCAAGCGCGTGCACCAGTCGACGCTTGCCTGATCCCCTCTACCTCGCGACAGCCGTGGAGATCGTGCTCCGCGCCGGCGACATCCAGCGCGCGGGGCAGGAGTCGGGCTTCCGCGTCGACAAGAAGGGGAGCATCGACCTCGTCACCGAAGTGGATCTCGCGTGCGAGCGGATGTGCCGCGAGACGATCGCCGAACGGTTTCCCGGTCACGACATCCTGGCCGAGGAGCTTGGCGGCCCCCCGTCCGGCGGCTCCGCCTCGCGCTTCCGGTGGGTCTTCGATCCGCTCGACGGCACCACGAACTACACGCACGGCCTGCCCATCTACTGCTCCTCGCTGGCGCTCGAAGTCGACGGCCGCGCCGAGGTCGCCGCCATCTACGACCCGACGCGCCGGGAGCTGTTCACCGCCGAACGCGGGGAAGGCTCGTACCTGAACGGCCGGACGCTGCGGGTCTCACAGACATCAACGCTGATCGACTCGCTTCTGGTCACCGGGTTCCCCTATTCGGTGCACGAGGAGAGCGGCGACCTGGTCGCGCTGTTCGGGTATTTCCTCGGCCGCGCGCGGGCGGTCCGGAGGCTCGGGTCGGCGGCCCTCGACCTGTGCTACGTCGCCGCGGGCCGGTTCGAGGCCTTCTGGGAGCAGCACCTGAAGCCGTGGGACGTGGCCGCGGGCGCCTTGATCGTGGAGGAGGCTGGCGGCGCGGTCTCCGGGATGGACGGCGCGCGGTTCGATCCGGCGGCGGCGCACCTCATCGCCTCGAACGGCCATGTGCACGGAGAAGTGGTCGACACGATCGCCGCGTTCCGGGAGGAACGGGCCAAAAGACGGCAGAGCTGACTGGCACCCGCGTTGCTGTAACTGTAGGGGCGGGTCTTAGGACCCGCCCACACCGCCCCTCACGGAGGTCGAAACGATGTCGCGTCGATTCTTGCTGGCTTTCGTCCTGGTCTGCACCTCGTTCGCGTGGACTGCGCAGCCTGCATCCGCCCAGCAGACGTTCAACGTGTCGCTCGGCTATTTCACCCCTCGCGGACAGGACGCGCGCGTCGCCGGCGACGTCCTCAACGCGAACCGCAACTTCCTCGAATTTGCCGTCAAGGATTTCAACGGCGCGTCGATCGGCGGCGAGTGGCTCTTTCCGGTCGGCCGCTACATCGAGGCGGGCGCCGGCGTGTCGTTCACGCGCAAGACGGTGCCGACGGTGTACTCGCGTTTGTTGAACGCCAACGGGTCCGAAATCGAGCAGGAGCTCCGCCTGCGCATGGTGCCGGCGGCGTTGACGTTCCGCGTGCTCCCGCTCAGCCAGGACCGGGGCTTCCAGCCGTACCTGGGTGGCGGCCTTGGCGTGATCAGTTGGCGTTACAGCGAGTCGGGCCAGTTCGTCGACACGCGCGACAACAGCATCTTCAACAACTCGTACGCGGCGTCGGGAACCAGGACGGGCCCGGTCGCACTCGGCGGGATTCGTTTCGCGGGCGATTCCGTGGCCACGGGGTTCGAGATCCGGTACCAGGCCGCGGAAGCCGATCTCGCCCCTCCATTCGCGGGCACCAAGCTCGATCTCGGCGGCTGGTCCTACCTCTTCACCTTAGGGATGCGTTTCGCGCGGTAGACGCGCGCTTGTACAGCGCGACGCCCCCGCCTTCGCAGACGCGCGTCATGCCGCGCGTGAACGCCGGGTCGTGGCGGACGTGCTCGGCGAGCACGTCGCCCCCCTCGGCGACCTCCTCGACGAGCATCCAGCCGGCATGCGGCGCAGGTCCGGTCTGCAGCGCGAGGTTCCAGATGTCGCCGTTCCCCTCGTTGATGAAATCCGCGATCGCGAAGCCGTTGTTCGAGAGCTCCTGCATGTAATGCGCGAGCGAGCCCATGCTCGCCAGCACCTTGTCGCCGGTGTAGTCGCGCGCCAGGCACGCGGTGACGCCGCGCCGGCCGATGCTCGCGCCGCGGTCCCATTGCGCCTCGAGCAACAACGGCGCCTGCATGTTCCAAAGCGGGGATTCGAGGAAGAGCGAGGCAAGGACAATTGCGGCGAGGGCGGGTCCGAAAGGACCCGCCCTACCCTGAAACTTGACAGGGTAGGCCGGGTCCTTTTGGACCCGGCAGATCATTCCGACGGCGAATCCGCAAAACACCGCGCACGCGGCGACGAGGGGAATCATGTAGCGAATGCGATACGGGTGTCCCTCGTAGAAGGCGACGATCGGGAGGGCCGCCGTGGCAAAGAGCGCGAGCGTCACCATCAGCGCCGAGTCTTCCCTGCGGGCCAGTGCCCGCCACGCGATCGCGCCCGCGCCCGTGAGCGCGATGGCTTCGATGAGGTAGCCGCTCAGCCGATGCGTGCCCCACCAGATGCCAAGCAGCGTCCTGAGCGGCTGATGCGCGTAGGTGGGATCGGGAACGTAAAACCCCTCGCTCACGAGCCAGGCGCCCACCGTGATGCGGCTGTTGACGAGGAAGATGACCACGGCGAGCGCCGGCCAGATGGCGAGGCGGCAGCCGCGCCGCACGAGCGCGTCGAACGAACCGCCGCGACGCCAGGTCGCATAGCCAGCCGCCGTGACCGCCGCGGCGATCACTGGCCAGGCCTCGTAACGAGTCCACATCGCCGCAAACAGGACGGCGGCGAGCTTCGGCGGCACCGTGTCGCGATCGGATTCGACCCACTCGACGAGCCAGAGCACGGCGAGCGCTGTCGTCGCCAGCAGCAGGGGCTCGGTCATCGGCGTGGTGTGGAGATACAACAGGTTCGGGTTCAGGACGAGCAGCGCCGCGGAGATGCAGGCGCCGGCCGCCGATCCGGTGGTCCGAAGAATCAGCCGGGCAGCCGCGTAGGTCGAGATCGCGAGGCACGCGATTGAGACGAGCGACGCAAACAGCCCCGTGCGGTAGAAGAGGTTCACCTGCGCGGGCACGACGTCGATCAGATGCGGCAGCGGGAGCCACACCGCCCCGATCTGCTGCCATCCGGGCGTGAGGTTGTCGAAGATCCGCCTGGCGACGACGAGGTGCGCCCTGGCGTCGTAATGGCTGAGGACGAGGCCCTGCCGGAAGAACACGATCCAGGCGGCCGCGCCGACCAGCGCGGCGCCGAGAGCCAGCAGACGTGGAAGTGTCGAAGAGTGCCTTGTCCCGAGCGAGCGAAGCGAGTCGAGGGGCGCGCGGTCGCGCGATATAATCACGTGTCCGCCGGTCAGCATAACGCGAATAGGTGCAGTCGTTCATCAAATGGGTCTATGGGCTGGCGCTGTCACTCGGCGGCCCGGGCCTCTTCGTCGTCGCCTTCCTGGACTCCTCGTTCATCTCGCTGCCGCAGATCAACGACCTGCTCGTCGTCCTGATGGTCGTCCGCAACAAGACGCTGATGCCGTACTACGTGGCGATGGCGACGCTCGGTTCGGTGGCGGGCTGTTACGTCCTCTACCTGATCGCCGAACGGGGCGGTGAAGCGTTTCTCGCCAGGCGGCTTCACGCCGGCCACACGGAGCGCGCGCTGGCGCTCTATCGCCGTCGAGGGGTCCTCGCGCTGATGGTGCCGGCCATCCTGCCGCCGCCGGCGCCGTTCAAGCTGTTCGTGCTGATGGCCGGCCTCGCGGAGGTGCGCCCGCTGCCGTTCGTCCTCTCGATCGCCGTCGCGCGCGGCCTGCGCTATCTCGTGCTCGGCGCGCTGGCGATCCGCTACGGCGACGTCGCGCTGGAGCTGATGCGCACCCGTGGGCGGGTCATCGCGCTCTGGGTCGCCGTCATCCTCGTTGCCGCCGCCGTCGGCTGGTGGCTGTTCAAGCGATCTTCGCGTGCCCGATCCTGACATCTCCGTCGTCATTCCTCTTCGCGACGAGGAGGAGAACGTCGTGCCGCTGCACCGCGAGCTCGCGGACGTTCTCGATCAGCTCGGCGTCTCGTACGAGGTGATTCTCGTGGACGACGGGAGCACCGATGGCACGTTCGAGCAGCTGGCGATGGTCCAGGCACACGACCCGACGGTGAAAGCCGTCCGCTTCACGCGCAACTTCGGCCAGACGGCGGCGTTCGCCGCCGGGTTTTCGGCGGCGCGCGGTCAGTACATCGTCACCCTCGACGGCGACCTGCAGAACGATCCGCGCGACATTCCCGGGATGCTCGCGCTGGCGCGCCGCAAGGACATCGTCTCGGGATGGCGGCGAAAGCGGCAGGACAGCTTCGTGACGCGCCATCTGCCATCGGCGATCGCGAACTGGCTGCTGGGCATCATCACCGGCGTGCGGCTGCACGACAACGGCTGCTCGCTGAAGGTCTATCGCGCGAACGTGGTCAAGCCGCTGAAGCTGCGGCCCGGCATGCACCGCTACCTGCCGGCGATCGCCAGCCAGCTTGGCGGCCGCGTCGCGGAGGTCGAGGTGCACCATCGTCCGCGGCGACATGGACGCTCGAAGTACAACCTCAGTCGAACGTTTCGCGTCGTCGCCGACCTCGTGCAGCTCCGGCGCCTGATGCGTGAGGCGGTCGATCCGAATACGCCCGCGCCACATCTCTACGACATCGCGGAGGTCCGGCAGGCAGGGCCGTAACGTTCGCGACCTTCGTGGTTGCACAGGCGCGCGCTATACTCCAAACATCGATGGCTTACCGCAGCCCGCTCGAAGCACGCGTCGCAAAGAAGACCACGAAGGCGATCAAGGACTTCAACCTCATCGAAGACGGCGACCGCGTCATGGTCGGCCTGTCGGGCGGCAAGGACAGCTGGGCGCTCCTGCAGATCCTCGACGAGCTCCGGCAGCGCGCGCCGATCGACTTCTCGCTGATCGCGGTCAACGTCGATTCCGGCTACAAGGAGTTCAAGCACGACGTCATCGCGAAGACGTGCCGCGAGCGCGGGTGGGAATACCGCATCGAGCACACGGCGATTGGCGAGGTGATGGACGACCTGCTCGAGGCGAACGCCACGCCGTGCTCGCTCTGCGCGCGGCTGCGCCGCGGAGTGCTCTACCGAATCGCCACGGAGGTCGGCGCGACCAAGATCGCGCTCGGCCATCATCTCGACGACTTCATCGAGACGCTGCTGCTGAACCTGTTCTTCGCGGGCGCGCTCAAGGCGATGCCGGCGCGGCTCGTGTCCGACAACGGCGAGCACGTCGTCATCCGGCCGTTCGTGTACGTCGAGGAGGCCGAAGCGCGCGTGTACACGAAGGAGCGCGAACTGCCGATCATCGGTTGCTGCTGTCCCGCCTGCGGCGATCTCAGCCTCCAGCGGCAGCGCGTCAAGCGGCTGATTCTCGACCTCGAGCAGGAACATGCGGGCGTCAAGCAGTCGATGCTGAAGGCGCTCGGCAACGTCATGCCGAGGCACCTCCTCGATGTGCGGCTCAATCCGAGCGGCGAGCTGCGCGACAGCGCGGCACTGCGGCTCGCGGACGAAGCCGCACCCAACCTCCTTCAAATCCGGCAGTAGCGTGCGGGCGGTCGTTCAGCGCGTCACCGAGGCGCGCGTCCGCATCGGCGAGCGCACCATCGCTGAAA
>Ga0137418_10000496_pt1 | contig 35213 bp, 20 predicted proteins | sample CZODoug3_1_2_16f_FD_122242 | JGI IMG/M metagenome (GOLD analysis project Ga0137418, IMG submission 122242) | Vadose zone soil fungal communities from Angelo Coast Range Reserve, California, USA - CZODoug3_1_2_16fungal (Hybrid Assembly) | ecosystem: Environmental > Terrestrial > Soil > Vadose... | reverse complement strand
GTAGATATCGAGTCGGCCATCTCCGTCGTAATCTGCCAGCGCGGCGTGCGTGAAAGTTCCCTGCGGCGGGTTTGCGAACTTGAAGGCGTCACGCTTGCGCTGAAACTTTCCATTCCCTTGGTTTACGAAAAGCAACGGCCCACTGCCGCAGACCACCAACAGATCCTGCAACCCCTTATTTTCGAAATCCGCAAACAAGGCACAGGCTGTGCTATCCAGAACATCCACCCCCGCCACTTTGGTTACGTCCTCGAACGTCCCGTCGCCGCGATTGCGATACAGGCGGTTGGGCAGTCCAGCAGGCTGACAGATATACAAATCGTCCAATCCATCCCCAGCAAAGTCTCCAGCAGCAATGCCATTGTTTCCATAAACATCGATCCCGCACGCGCCGTCCAGCACTGTGCGCCAGTAATCCACTCCATGCCGCAACTGATTCTTGTACGAATCCACTTGCCCCAGCGCCTGCGCGGTAATATCCACAAAAACGGGCTCATGGGTTCTGCTGCGTGTCTCTTCGGTGCAGGCCCAGCGCAATGCCCGCCAGCCGGCCTCATCATGCCTCCATCGCGTCAGCCAATGTCCAATTCGCTCCTCGCGTCCCCCGTCGCTCCAAATTCCAACCAGATCGTAGCGAATCTCGACGTCGACTGCCGTCGAAGAGCCTGCCCTCCCGCGGATACCAACGATTTCAAATTCCGCAGTCTCCACGCGCAACAGCGGCGCCAGATAGCCCTGCATTTCTTGCAGAAACCTGTCTCGGCCCGCGGCAGCCGCGGGTGAAAACTGCCTCAGCAATACGACGATCCCATTCCCGGAACGCCGTGACCGTTCGCTAACAGGAACAAAAGAAGTAGCCTCTATCGCGGGATCGACGAACTGGGCGAGAATCCCTGCAGCCGGCGGAGCGGACCCTAGCCCCCGGCTCCACTCGTTCAGCAGCCGTCCAATTTCAAAGGCGTACTTCTCGGTGATGAACTCGTCGGATCCCGGCGTGACAAGCCGAAGAACCTCCTCAAGCGGCGATTTCGCGGGATAGTGGGGCGTCAAACGAAAATCGGCGATCGGGGCGAACGCGTCGTGCTCCGCCGAGCTTCCGGCCCCTACCGACTTGAAGGGCGCTCCCCGGAGCGGCGCTGGAAGAAAAAGGAACGGCGCCCAGCGCATCTTCTCCAGGAACACGCGACGCGAAAAACTGTGATCCAAGTCCCTGAAACCCTTCATTCCACAATGTCCGAGCGGCCGCTCATGTTCGCATCGAATTTGCGCATGCCAAGTCTGCATGCTGGCACTCGCAGGATACGCGCCAAGTTAGATCGGTGACCCAGATGGCGCGGGCCCCGAAGACTCCCGCAAGATGAGTTCCACGGAAATGTGATATTCCTTTCCATTCGGATGCGTCGCGGAAGAAAGCTCATGCAGCGCGTTGGCCGCCATTTGTCCCAGCGTATCCCGATGAACGTCGACGGTTGTGATCGAAGGGTTGCTATATTCGGCCAGCCGGATATTGTCGAATCCGGTCACCGAAATCTCCTGCGGCACGCGACAACCCGACTGCGTCAGTCCCTTGATCACGCCTACCGCTGTCAGATCGTTCACGGCCACCACCGCAGTCGGCCGGGGAATCATTCTGCCAATCGCCAACCCGGCCGCCAAGCCTCCCTCAAAACGCAAATCTCCGCCGAGGACCGGACCCGGCTTCAACCCCAAACGGAGCATAGTCTTCTCGTAGGCTTCCTGTCGTTCCGAGTTGGACTTGAGCCGCGGCCTCCCAGCGACGAACGCAATGCGCCGATGCCCACACTCGTAAAGGTGCTCGACAATGCTCTCCACTCCCGAAACATAATCAATTCTCAGGTTGCTCATATAGGCGCGCGGCGGCGCCAGGTCCAGAAACGCTACGGCGATCTTTCTGGCCGCCAATTCATGAATCAACCGCAAGCTGATCTCTGACGTCATGACCGCGACACCGCGGACGTTGTGCTCCATCATCCGCTCGGCCGCTTCCCGCGTCCGCCGGGGATCGTAATTCGTATCGCTGAGGATGACCTCATACCCAAGCTGCCGCGCGCGGATCTCAAAACTCTTAATCACTTCCGGAAAGAACGGATTCTCGATGTCCGAAACGATGATTCCCAGCGTCCGGCTGTCGCGCGATGCCAGGTTCCGGGCGTGAGCGTTCGCCACATAGCCGAGCCGCTTGACCGTCGCAATCACCAGTAATTGCGTCCGCCGTCCCACCTTACCCGTCTTGTTGAGAACGTTCGAGACCGTAGCGGTGGATACTCCGGCAGCCTTGGCGACGTCTCGAATGGTGAGGCCCATCGATTCACTCAATCTCGACCGGGAGCGGTCGCGCCAGATTTCTCTGCTTTCGGAGCATACCCGCACTGGCGCTCCGTAGCTGCAAAGAAAATAGCCTAAACGCTTAACCTGTGTAAATCATTATAACTTTCAGCTTGACACCCATATTCACGGGGGTGTAATGTCGGCAACGGTCGAGCGTAGTGCAAAGGGATTAGCCTTTCCTGGGAAACGTTTCCCCAAAGGTTAAGCGCTTAAGTAGATCACGGCCCACGTCGGTGAGAAACCTCAGGAGAATCGGGATATGAACAGCAAGGCGATTTCGTCGTGGACACTGCGAACCTCGTTGGCTTTGGCAGTCAGCCTCATGTTGTTCAGCGCCGTATCCCTCCACGCCCAGGTTGACGCCGGCGCCATCCTCGGAACCGTTACCGATGCGTCGGGAGCCGTGGTCAAGGGTGCTACCGTCACATTGACCAACGAAGGCACTGCCGCCAAACTTTCCACTACGACTGGAGACGATGGTGGCTACAAGTTTGCTCCGGTCAGGATCGGCAGCTACACGGTCAGTGTCACCGTGCAAGGCTTCACGTCCGCAGAGCATAAGAATTTGACGGTCAATGTGGGCGCGTCGGTGGTGGCGGATTTCTCGCTCAAAACTGGCCAGGTAACGGAGACGATTGAAGTCACAACCGAAGCCCCTGTCCTCCAAACACAAGATGCATCGGTAGGACAGGTTGTCAACTCTCGCAACGTGAACAATCTTCCCCTGAATGGGAGAAACTTCACCTTCTTGGCCCAACTTGCTGCGGGCGTCAACTCCCCGCAAGCCGACACTCGTGGCAACGCTGCAAGTGGCGCTTTCTCTGCCAACGGCTCGCGCCCCGCGCAGAATAACTACCTGCTGGATGGAATCGACAACAACTCTGACACAGTGGACTTCTTGAACGGCACCAATTTCGTGGTTCTTCCCCCTGTCGACGCGATCCAAGAATTTAAGGTTCAGACCTCCGATTTCAGCGCCGAGTTTGGCCGATCGGGAGCGGCAGTTCTCAATGCCACCGTCAAGTCCGGCACAAACAGCTTCCACGGCGCGGGCTGGGAATTTTTCCGCAACGACAAGCTCGACGCCAAAGATTATTTTGAAGCAAAGAAGGGCGAACTACGACTGAATCAGTTCGGTGTCGCCGTCGGGGGACCGGTCATAAAGAACAAGATCTTTTTCTTCGCGGACTACGAAGCTCTGCGCCGCAGGCAAGGGTCGCCTCACAGCAATGGCTCCGTACCAACCGCCCAGGAGCGCAGCAGTGGGTACACCAATCTGCAAGAGTTAATCACGGATCAGACCGGGACGCAGACGGACCTCCTGGGTCGCATCATGCCCACCGGAACGATTCTTGATCCGGCGACTACGCGCGCCGTTGCGGGCGGGTTCGTCCGCGACCCATTTAGTGCCGTTTGCCCGGCTAGCACGACCACCTACACGATCGCAGCTTGCCCCGACCTCAATATGCTTCCCGCTGGCAGGCTCGACACGAATGCCATCACACTCTTGAATCTTTACCCAACACCCACAGGTTCGGGCATTTCGGGCAACTATTCGGCTTCACCTGCACTGAAGGAAGACCGGAAAGCTTGGGACACAAAGATCGACCTTGATCCCAATGATAAGAATCAAGTATTTTTCCGCTTCAGCTACGTGGATGATCCGCAGTTGATTCCCGGATTTTTTGGCGGAGTAGCGGATGGTGGCGGATTCCAGGAGGGCACGCAGACCGCCCTGGCCGAGCAAGGCGCATTGAGCTACACGCATACGTTTTCACCAACCATGGTGAACGAAGCACGCGTAGGCCTGAGCTATCTCCACACTACACGTATTTCGCCGGAGGCCCTCAACTTGAAGGGTGCTGGCGGGAATGGTATTCCAGCCGATTTCGGCATTCAGGGCATTCCCCAACTCAAGGAAAATGGCGGACTTCCCGCGTTCGGAATTCAGGGTCTCCAAACACTTGGAAGTAATGCCTTCCTGCCGTCGGACGAAGTTAGTTCCACTTTTCAAGTAAATGACAACTTCACCAAGATTTACGGTAAACATACGTTTAAGATGGGATTCGAATGGCAGCATGTGAAATTCTCGACCCTGCAGCCCCCGTGGTCGCGAGGAGAATTCGACTTCGATGGCGTCTATACAAACATTCCAGGCGCAAGCAACTCGTCGGAGAATACGGGCATCGCGCAATTCCTGTTAAGCCCGACGCCATCGACCGTCGGAGGACCTAACTACGTTGGAGGTCCCGGCAAACAATTCAATCACGATACCGGTAATTCCGTATTCGTCTCCAACATCTCCTTAACGGATAACGGAAAGAACTACTACGGCAGTTACTTCAACGATGATTGGAAAGTTACATCCAAGCTGTCCGTTAACTTGGGCGTGCGCTGGGACTACTTTGGGCTAGTCTTCGAGCACCATGGGAATCAGGCCAACTTCGTTCCAGGTGGGGGGCCGACTCCGAGCGGTTTTAAGGGCGTTTATTTTCTTCCTGCGGGATCGAACCTTGCTAACCTGTCGAGCGGATGCCCGACGTGCTTCACCGATTTGCTCGCCCAAGACCATATTGCGCTGGTCGCAACGGGTGCTAACGGTAAGGGACTAGGGCACTCGCAGAAGGCTAATTTTGCTCCGAGAATTGGGTTTGCTTATCAAGTCACCCCTAAGCTGGTCGCCCGGGGTGGTTTCGGCATGTTCTACAACGGGTTTGAGAACCGCGGGTTTTCGCCGAACCTGGGAGAGAACTATCCTTTCCAGTTTAACTTCCAGTTCGCGCCGGCTAACGACAATACTCCTATCACATACGCAGGGTGTATCAGCCCTTCGGCAACTCCCATTGGAAGTGCAACCCTGGAGACTGGATTTACCTGCACTCCGACTGACCCGACTCGAGTCAACGCAACTGGCTTGGCCTTACGCGGAATTCAATTTAACTACATAACCCCCTACACCATGAGCGGGAACTTGACCGCGCAATATCAAGTAACTCCGTCGATGTCGGTCCAAGCGGGCTACGTGACCTCGCTGGCGCGTCACTTGGAGGTCTTTCCCAATTCCAACAACGTCACCAGTATCGTAGACACCACACAGGATACGAAGAATTTCGTTCCTTTCCCGGATTTCGGACACGGTTCGAGTTTGGCGACCACCAATGGCAACAGCTACTACCATGGACTGCAGACCAAGGTGGAAAAGCAATTTTCGCACGGCTTGAATTTACTGGCCACGTATACATATTCTAAATCTAGAACGGATGCCGGCGATTTACTCAACGGCGGGAGCACCGCTGGATTTCGTGCCCCGGACGTTCCCGGCGCAGGGATTCGCTTAGACTACGGCTTAGCGTCTTTCGATATTCGGAACGTATTCCACTTAAGCGGTGGATACGAGTTGCCGTTCGGAAAGGGCAAGCATTTCTTATCCAATCCTGGAAGGATGTCCAACGCTCTGGTCAGTGGGTGGAGCATAAATTGGAGCGCTACTCTGCAGGGTGGACAGCCCATTACCCTTAGCTGTCCTTCGGGCACAGCCAGTGGAACAGGCTGTTATGATCTCCTCGTCAAGGGACAGGATCCCAAGTTGGGGCTGCATACCGATGCCAACGGGAAACTGAGCTGGATCGGCAACCCGGGAGCTTTTAGCCAGCCCTGCAAGCTGATCGCCGGCGGGGTTCCGGATACGAATCCCGCAACTGAGATACCAGGATGTGTCCCATTAACTGGCCTCGGTGCACTCGGAGGTCCGCCCACACAGATTCCAGGTCCCGGATTTAAGAGACTGGATTTCTCGGCCTTCAAGGACTTTCACCTCTCCGAGCGTTTCATGTTGCAATTCCGTTCGGAGTTCTTCAACATTCTCAATCACCCGAACTTCAACGCTCCGAATTTCGGCGGCAACGGTGTTATCGCGATCGGCGGGTCGGGCAACTATACTAATTCGCACTTCGGTGAAATAGGTTCCACGCGTGATGCTCCGTACGATCCACGCGAGATCCAATTCGCTCTGAAGCTGTATTTCTAGGTCAACGCAACAATTCCCCGGAAGGCGCTCGCGGAACGCCTTCTGGGGATCCTGTGAAATCCTGAATGCCTCTTCACCTCGGCTCGCCGTGCGGTGCTACCATGCGAAGGCCGTGATCTTCCGACAGCAATCAATGTTCTGGATTGCCGCCCTCCTCCTCCTAGCGGGTCTGCAGATGTTCGCAAGTGAGCACAAGACACGCTCGAGCCCTAAGCCGTCCCCGACATTGGACCGCGAGTTTCAGTCTGCCGTCGCGCAATACGAATCCGGCCACTATAAGGAAGCCGCGGCCAGTTTGGAGAAAATTCAGCCGAAGCTCCCTAGTAACTTTGAGGTTCAGGAGTTGCTCGGCTTGGTCTATTCCGCCCAATCCGACGATGCCAAAGCCAACCCCCACCTCGAGAAGGCGGCGCGTCTGAAGCCCAACTCCGCAGCTGCCCGCACGAATCTCGCCGCCAATCTCACCCGCCTCGGCAAGCTCGACCTCGCCGAAGCGCAGTTCAAGAAGGCCGCCGAACTCGACCCTAAGAGCTACGACACCAACCACAATCTCGGCGAAGCCTACGTGCGGGCTGGACAACTCGCCAAAGCCGAGCCATTCCTGGCCTTGGCGCAACAGATCAATCCTTCCTCTTACGACAACGGTTATGACTTGGCTTTGGCCTATCTTCTAACCAATCACCTGACCGACGCCCGCCACCTTGTTCAAGATCTCCTGAAACTCAAAGACGCAGCCGAACTCCACAACCTCCTCGGCGAAGTCGAAGAAAAAGACGGAAATTTCGTCCCAGCCGCGAACGAATTCCAGGCCGCCGCCCACGCCGACCCGAGCGAGAGCAACCTCTTCGACTGGGCCAGCGAACTTCTCCTCCATCGCACCCTCGACCCCGCCGTCGACGTTTTTACTCAGGCCACCGCTCGCTATCCCAAGTCTGCGCGGCTCGCGATCGGCCTCGGCATGGCGTACTACGCGCGCGGCAACTATGACGACGCTGTCAAGTCGCTCCTGCGCGGCGCGGATCTCAATCCGTCCGATCCCGACTGTTATCTCTTCCTCTCGAAGGCCTACAACAGCTCGCCCGGCCAAGCTGAGGACGTCATCGCCCGCTTCCGCCGCTTCTCCGAACTCCAGCCCGCCAACGCCAAGGCGCATTACTACTACGCCATGAGTTTGTGGAAGGGCAAGCGAGGCGAAGATGCAGGCCTGGACCTCAACCAGATCGAAGCGCTCCTGAAGAAGTCCCTGGCACTGGACCCAAAGTCCGCCGAGTCGCACTTGCAGTTAGGTAATCTCTACTCCGATCAGACCAAATTCCCCGAAGCTATTCCGGAATACGAAACCGCTCGCAAACTCGATCCGGATCTACCCGACGTACGATATCGCCTTGGGCAAGCTTACGTTCGCACCGGAAAGAAAGACCTCGCCCAAGAAGAATTTACGGTTTACCAAAAGCTCAGGGAACAACATCTGGCAGATTTAGACAAGCAACGCGCCGAAATTCGCCAGTTCGTGTATTCCGCCAAGGACGGGGCTGGCAAGCCGGAGTAGTCGTTATGAGCACTGAAAGAATGATGTCCCATTTCCCATTGTCGCCAGCGGCAGGCCGCACGCTAGCAACGCAGCTCACGGCCAGCCGCCGAGACTTCCTGCGCACCGCCGCCAGCCTAGCGCTCGGCAGTACGGTTCTTGGCTCCAGCCGGCTGCTCCACGCTGCCCTCAACCCCAAACGAAAAGTCATTGTCATCACGTTCGGTGGTGGCGCGCGCGATCAGGAAACCTTCGCGCCCGAAGGCCAGGAGAACATTCCGCACCTCATCCGCGATCTCATCCCCCGTTCCACTTTCTTCTCGCAAGTCGTCAATCGCGGCATTCTCGGCCACTACGTCGCCACCGCCAGCCTCGCCACCGGCGTCTACGAAACCGTTAACAACTTTGCCTCTCTCCCCCCAGAGAACCCCACGGCGTTCGAATATTTTCGCAAGGACCTCAAACGTCCCGCCTCCGATGCCTGGGTCGTCGCCCCCAGCAACGGTTTCAATCGCATCGGCGAAAGCAGTCACCGCGCCTACGGCCCATCCACCGGCGCGCGCGTCATTCTGCCCAAGCACTTGTTGAGAGCCGCCAATGCTGGCGGCCAGGATTACGAACATCTCCTCCGCGACAACTACGAAACACCGCTCTACGCGCCCCAACTCAGCGGCAACGATTTTGAGGTCGAACAGCTCGGCAGGATGCTCAAGCTCTCCGTCGACGATTTCAAAAGCCGTGCGCGCACTCTCTCCAGTCCGGACGAACTCTCCGTCTACATCGTCCGCCAGCTCATGCGTGAGCTCGCGCCCAGCCTGCTCTGGATCACCATGCACGATATCGACATCGCCCACGCCGGAGCCTACTCGCTCTACATCGACGGCATCCGCCGCACCGATCGTCTCTGTGCCGATATCTGGAAAGCAATCGAGACTGAACCGGAGTATGCCGGGAAAACCACTCTCTTTATCCTCCCCGATTTCGGCCGTGATGCCGACGACGACGCAGGAGGCAACGGCTTCCAGCACCATCGCACCGGCGACACGCTCTCCCGCACCACTTGGATGATGGCCTTGGGTGCCGGTATTCGCGAAGGCGTAGTCTTCGACCGCCCCATTGATTCCACCGATCTGGTACCCACACTCGGCTCCATGCTCGGATTTACCGCTTCGTACTCGCAAGGCAAGCCGATTCAGGAGCTTCTATAGAGCCCAATGTTGCCCGCTGACCTCAAACCGGAACTGTTCGCGGCCTACCCACCGGAAGCCAAGAAACTGGTCGTCGGCTACGTGCCCACCCTACAGCGGCTCCCGCTCGCCTATGTGCCGAGCTTGCTGCGCGAGGTCATCGAATACGATTTCAAGTTCCCCGCCGAGCGAAAAGCGCTCGAGAAGGAACTTGCGAGTCTCGGCTCGCTTTCTCCGGAACAGACCAAGGTCTGGTTTCAGAGTTTCGCGCAAATTCAGCTCTCCCCCGATCTTGAGAAATCTGATTGGGCCAACGCTCCGGCGCAATTCGTCGAGAACCTGTCATCTCACCTCTGGACCACGCACCAGCTCGACGCCTTCCGTACAGCCGCGCTTGACTACGCCGACCGGCTACACGCTGTCATGCACGCAGAACCGCCCGTCGTGCCCCGTCTCGGCATCACCGTCATTGGCCAGGGAGTTGGATCCGCGGAAGCGCCTTTATTCCGCAAACTCCGCCCCCACGGTGCCTATTTCACCAATGTAAAGCCCGAGGGCGGCCTCCAAGCTTTGCTTAAAGCGTGTGCCGATCGTGCACAAACTCACCCCATTCCCTACGGCCACTGGTACATTGATGGCGGAGACGCCGCAGTCCACGACGCCGCGCTCACTTGCGTCTCCTATGGCGGTCTCGGTCCGGCGCGTGCAGCTTTGTCTGAAAAGATCCGCTCCGACATCGAACGACCGGGGATGGGCCCCGAGTTTCTCCGCACGCTGATGGCCCGCTTGCGTCCTGCCGATCTCGGTTTCTCTGCCGCTGGCGACCCGGTGCTCGATCGCTTCCAAGTCAAGCTTCTGACCGAAGGCTCCGGCACGCAGATTTTCAGTACCACCTTCACGCAGTGGGCTGCCCGGGAAGCCCTGCGCCGCGCCCAGCCCCACACGCTCCTGGTTCGCTTTGCGCCGCGCCAACGACAGAAACCCATGAACGAAATGCTGGCCGCTGGCCGCGACACTGCCGACCTTGATCCTGCAGGTTCCCTGGTTGATGGCGACATGGGTGCCTATTACAACTGGCTGAATCTGCAACGGCTGACCGGTGCTGAGCAGTCTTCCTCCGTCGTCTGGTTTGAGGGTCACAATGAAGCCGTCGCGCTTGGGCCAGCTCTCCCACGCGGCACTACCTCCAACGCGTCGGCAAGTCTGGAGCAACTTTTAAGTTGGGCGGCATAGCAACAGCCGATTTTGAAATCAGTGAAAGAAAACCTGAGAGGAAGCTCAAGTGGAAAACATGGATCGACGTAATTTTCTAAAGACGACAAGCACGGTACTCGCTGGTGCTGCACTCGTAAACAAAGCCCTGGCCACCGCCGGTCCGCTTCCCGGCGAATCCGGTCTCGAAGGCCGCCTCACCCTTCCTATCAACCGCAACTGGCGCTTCAGCAAGTCAGTTGTGGAGGGCGGGCACAATCCCAGTTTCGACGACTCCAACTTCGAGCGCATTACCGTCCCTCATACCAACGTGCGCCTACCCTGGCACAGCTTCGACGAGAAGACCTACGAGTTCGTCTCCCTGTACCGGCGCCGCTTCAAAGTTCCCGCTGAGGCCACGGGGCGGCACGTATTCGTGGATTTCGAAGGAGTCATGACCGCGGCAACCGTGTGGATCAACGGCACCCGTCTCGGCGAATACAAGGGCGGCTACACGCCATTCTCCTTCGACCTGACGCCGCATCTTAACCCTAGCGGCGACAACGTTCTGGCGATCGATGTGGACTCCAGCGAGCGAGCGGACATCCCGCCGTTCGGATACGAGATCGACTACCTGACTTTTGGCGGGATCTATCGGGAGGTGTCTCTGCGCATCGTACCCGGCACATTCATCGAAAACATTTTTGCCAAACCCAAAGACGTTCTTAGCCCTCATCCTTCGCTCGATGTGGACTGCTTCCTCCAGCATCTCGAACCTTCGCATGAGGTCCTCACACTCGAAGTCGAGCTCCGCGAGGGCGATACCGTAGTCTCAAAGACTACTCAGAGCATTCCCAAGGCTGAGGCTGCCTCCGACCCCGTCGTCCACTCCGTGCACCTCGACAGTCTGAGCGGCATCAAGCTTTGGGATCTCAATAATCACAATCTCTACACCGTCCACGTCCGCCTTCTGCGGGGTACGAAGCTTGTCGATCAGGATCACCGCCGCGTCGGCTTCCGTCACGCCGAATTCACTGACCACGGTTTCGAACTCAACGGCAAGGTCATCAAGCTCCGAGGACTGGATCGCCATCAGACATTCCCGTTTGTTGGCCAAGCAATGCCTGGCCGCTGCCAGCGCAGTGATGCCAACATCCTGCGCAACAAGCTCAAGTGCAACATTGTCCGCACCTCGCACTATCCACAATCGCGCCACTTCCTTGATGCCTGCGACGAAATGGGTTTGCTTGTTCTTGAAGAAATTCCCGGGTGGCAGCATATTGGCGACGAATCGTGGCAGCAAATCTCCATCGATAACGTCAGCCGCATGATTCGCCGCGACTGGAATCACCCCAGCATTATTCTCTGGGGCGTCCGAATCAATGAATCCCGCGACAACCACGACTTCTACGTCAAAACGAACGCCATGGCCCATGGCCTCGACAAGACTCGGCCCACGGGCGGAATTCGATACTTCCAGGAATCCGAATTCCTCGAAGACGTCTTTACCATGAACGACTTCGGCTTCCCGCTCAAGGCGCCGAACCACCCCCGCTACCTCAACACAGAATTCGTAGGTCACACATACCCAACGAAGACAATCGACCAGGTCGAGCGCCTCACTGAACACACCATGCGCCACGCCCGCATCCACGATCAGCTCGCCTCCAACCCGCAATATGCGGGCGGCATTGGCTGGTGCGCTTTCGACTACAACACGCATGGGGACTTTGGTTCGGGAGACCGCATCTGCTATCACGGCGTTACCGACATGTTCCGGGAACCGAAGCCAGCTGCGGGCTTTTACAAGTCGCAGTGCGATCCCGCGGACGAAGTTGTCCTGGAGCCGGCCTTCCACTGGGCGCGTGGCGACCAATCCATTGGATTCTCCAAGGCCGTAGTGTGCTCAAACTGCGACCATCTGAAGGTCTACATTGCCGGCCAGATGGTGGCTGAAGTTGATCCCGACCGCAAGCAGTTTCCCAACCTCCGCTACGCCCCGTTTGTCGTGGAGCTGGGTGAACTGTTCCACAAATGGGGCGACCTGCGTCTGGAAGGTTATATCCAGGGCAAGCAGGTGATCGCCAAAGATTTCTCCGGGAAAGGTATCGACGAGAAGTTTGCGCTTCTCCCCGACGACACGAAGCTCGTTGGCGATGGCGCAGATACGACGCGGGTCGTATTCCGTGTTACCGATGAGTTTGGCCGGATCCGCCCGTTCGCCAATGACGCAATCAAGTTTGACCTCGACGGTCCTGCCGAAATTATCGGTGACAATCCGTTTGCGCTGATCGGGGGTACCGGCGCCATCTGGGTCCGCGCTAAAGAGCAGGCGGGCACTGTGACCTTGACGGCTACCCATCCGCAACTCGGCAAGCAGCAACTGCAGTTCGAAATCGCCGCTGCCGCGCCGGAAGTTGCATAGCTGGTACGAAAGAAAGCGAGATAACGAATGTTGAAGCTCGGGATCATGATCTTAACCTTGATCACAACGATCGCAACTGTGTACTCGGCCGATTTGCCGAGCAAGAAATACATCAATCTGGCAGCTATTAAGACGATGGTCGCCGCCGCCGAGGCAGAAGCGAAGAAACTCAATGTCGATGTCACCATCTGCATCGTGGATGAGAGCGGCAACCTCCTTTTCCTGCAAAAAGCCGACACCGCCTCTCTGAACACCATCCAGTTTGCGCAAAAAAAGGCACGTCACGCTGCCTTTTATAGGAACCCTTCAAAAGATGGTGCTGACGCGCTCAAGAAAGGCAACACAGACGTACTGGCTTTCCCGGATTTTTTCCCCAACCAGGGAGGCCTGCCCATTCAGGTCGACGGCCAGACTATTGGCGCTATTGCGGCCAGCGGGGCGAAGTCGGAGATTGACGAAGCCATCGCGCAAGCCGCGATCGACGCGCTTTTCAAGAAATAGGCACGACAGCTCAGCGCAGGAATCGAGAGGATATCGGCCCGATGATCACTACAAAACTGAAGTCCCTGATCTTGCTCGCACCATTGGCACTGTTGCTAACTGGGTCCGCCCTCTCAGTTGCACCGGCCAGCTTCGACCTGCATTCTCCGGATAATCGCGTCGAAGTCCGCATCCGCACCACCCATCAAATTACCTACGATGTGCTCCTGAAGGGCCGGGCTCTCTTGCTGGACTGTCCCCTCTCCCTCGATATCGATCACAAGAAGCTGGGGCCGGACGGGAGAGTCGTGTCGGCGAAGACCCGCAGCTACGACCAGATGATCGAACCACCAGTTCACCAGAAATTTGCCAAGATCCGCGAGAACTACAACGAAGTCCGGCTCGAAATGGAGGGCGGCTACGCCATTACGTTCCGTGCCTACAATGAGGGCGCCGCCTACCGCTTCGAGACCTCCCTTCCGTCGCCGCAGGTGAAGGTCTACGGGGAAGAAGTCCGCTTCAATTTCACCGCCGATTCCATCGTCTTCTATCCCCAGGAAGACACCTTGTTCTCCCACAATGAGCGCAAATATCTCCCGCAGCATCTCAGCGAAATCATCCCCGCCTACATCGCCACCATGCCCGCAGTGGTCGACGTAGGGCAGGGCGCCAAACTCGCCATCGCCGAATCTGATCTTGAGGACTACCCCAGCATGTGGCTGAAAGGCACGACTGGCACCGCTTTAGCCGGTACCTTCCCACCCTACCCGCTTAAAGAGACCCTCGAAGGGGATCGTAATTTCCGGGTCACGGAAGCTGCCGACTACATTGCGGCCACGTCAGGCACCCGCACATATCCCTGGCGTTTAGTCGGTATCGCCGAGCGTGATGCCGACCTTATCACCAACCAGCTCGTCTGGCTCCTCGCCAAGCCCTCGCAACTGCAAGACACGTCGTGGATCAAGCCAGGCAAAGTTGCCTGGGATTGGTGGAATTACAACAACCTCTATGGCGTCGATTTCCACGCCGGCGTCAATACTGAGACCTACAAGTACTACATCGACTTCGCCTCGAAATATGGTCTGCAATACATCATCATCGATGAAGGGTGGTATAAGCTCGGCAACGTGCTGGATGTCGTTCCAGAAATCAACATCGAGGAGATTGCCAACTACGGTAAAGAGAAAAATGTAGGCGTCATCCTCTGGGTGGTGTGGAAGTCACTTGACGATCAGCTCATTCCCGCGCTCGACCAGTACGCCAAGTGGGGCATCAAGGGCGTCAAAGTCGACTTCATGCAGCGCGACGACCAACTTCTCATCAACTATTACCACAAAGTTTGCCGCGAAACCGCGAAGCGCCACATGCTAGTCGACTTCCACGGCGGCCAGAAGCAGATCACCATGACTCGAACCTGGCCCAACATGATCAGCGGCGAAGGCGTTCGAGGCATGGAATGGAGCAAATGGAGCGCCGACGCCGAGCCCAAGCATAACGTCACTCTACCGTTCACGCGCATGTTCCTCGGCCCCATGGACTATACCCCCGGCGCAATGCGCAACGCGACGAAAACCAGCTTCGCCCCCATCTTCCAGCAGGCAATGGCCCTCGGCACCCGCTGCCATCAGTTAGCCATGTATGTGGTCTTCGAAAGCCCACTCCAGATGCTGGCCGACAGCCCCTCAAACTACATGCGAGAACCCGAAGCCATGGAATTCCTCGGCCCGATTCCGTCCGTCTGGGACGATACCCGCGCTCTCGACGGCAAGATTTCGGAATACATCGTCGTAGCGCGGAGAAACGGCAATGACTGGTACGTCGGCGCCATGTCCGACTGGACCGCCCGCGATCTGGACCTCGATTTCTCGTTCCTCCCCGACGGCAACTTCTCGGTGGATGCCTACCAGGACGGAACCAACGCTGACCGCCAAGCCAGTGACTACAAACTCGTCAAGCTCCAGGTCAATAAGACAACCAGACTGAAGATCCACCTAGCCCCCGGCGGCGGCTGGGCAGCGCACCTTCGTCCGCAATAAGTAAAGGCTGTCATCCCGACCGCAGCAGTGCTTCGCGAAGCGAAAGCAACTGCGAAATGGAGGGACCCGCTGTGAATTGCGTAAATCGGGCTTACGAGCTAATGAAAATCGTGCGACCGAACATCAATCGCACCAATCTCCAGTAAACGAACACAATCCGCCTTCACCGAAATCACATTCTCCTGATTCTGCAGTTTGCCTTCAATGACCAGGAACTTTCCGTAGGTAACGATACGTCGATACTGCTCATAAACAGCAGGCGTAACAATCGCGTTAGAAATTCCAGTTTCATCTTCCAGGCTCAGAAACACAAAGCCTTTGGCCGTACCGGGCCTCTGGCGGGCGATCACACAGCCAGCAATTTGAGTTTTTCGTCCGTGCGGAAAATTCTTCAGATCACGCGCACGAATAATACCCATCTCGGACAAGCGACTTCGCTGATAAGCCATGGGATGCGGCCCCACGGTCACACCCGTGCCCTGGAAGTCCGCGGCGAGACGTTCCTCAATGGTCATCTGGGCTAAAGGGGATTCACTCGGCGTAACTTCGTCCGGTTCCGGCAAATCACGCAGCAACGGACCCGCGGCACGGCCCGTATATTCCACTTGCCAAAGCGCGTCACGGCGATGAGTGCCTTCCCCTAGTGAATTGAGAGCACCAACCCGCGCCAGCATCGTCAGATCGCTCTTGCACAACTCCGGCACACGCAAGGCAAGATTGTGAATGGAATCGAACGCCTGAATTTTGCGCGCCCGGACAAGAGCTTCACCCGCCTCTTTCCGCAAGCCTCTCGCGTAGAGCAGCCCAAGCCGCATCGCAAATCTTTGTTTCCCTTGGACCTCGGGCTCTTGATTAGCTTCCGGCTCCAGCGTGCAAAACCAATCCGAGTGCAGCACATCAATCGGCTTCACTCGCAACCCATGAAGCTGCGCATCCTTCACCAACGTGGACGCGCTGTAGAAACCCATGGGCTGGTTGTTGAGCATGGCCGCTGTAAACGCTGCGAGATAGTAGCACTTGAGATAAGCACTCGCATAGGCAATCAGAGCAAAACTGGCCGCGTGCGATTCCGGAAATCCATACAGCGCGAAAGACGCGATGGACTGGACAATTTCCTCTTGCGCCTTAGGTCGAATACCATTGTCGGTCATGCCTCGACGCAGCTTGATCTCGAGTTCCCGCATGCGGGCCTGTGAACGCCGCATCCCCATGGCTCGCCGCAATTCCTCGGCTTCGCCGCCGCTAAAATTGGCCACGATCATGGACATCCGGATTAGTTGTTCCTGAAAAAGCGGAACTCCGAGCGTGCGTTTCAGCACCGGTTCCAGGAGTGGGTGCGCGTAGGTGACCTCTTCCTTGCCCTGTCTTCGCTTCATATACGGGTGCATCATTTTGCCCACGATAGGTCCAGGGCGGATGATGGCCACCTGTACCACTAAATCATAAAAGTGTTCCGGACGGTTGCGTGGTAACGCTGACATCTGCGCGCGGCTCTCCACTTGAAACATTCCGACCGTATCGGCACGTTGCAGTGTGCGGTACACCTCCGGATCATTCTGCGGAAGCTGGCCCATGTCGAGTGGCTCGCGGTAATGCTGAGGCACCAAATTGACGCAGTCTCCCAAAACGGCCATCATTCCCAGCCCGAGCAGATCGACCTTGATGATCTTCATATCGGAGCAGTCTTCTTTATCCCACTGAATAACCGTACGCCTGGGCATCGACGCCGGTTCAATGGGAACAACCTCGCTCAGATGACCCGCGCAAATTACCATACCGCCGGAGTGCTGTCCGAGGTGACGCGGAATATCCTGCATGCGCTCGCAAATCTGCAAATACTTGGCTACGCGGCGGTGATGGATATCGAAACCGGCGGTGCGGAAACTTTGGTCCAAGGTATCGTTTGGCCCTTTCCATTCCCACGCACCAACTAATTTCGTGAGCCGATTCAAGGTCTCCGCATCGAACCCCAACGCCTTGCCCGCTTCGCGGGCAGCAGACTTCCCGCGATAGGTGATGACATTCGCGGTCATGGCTGCCCCGAGTTCACCATAACGCTGGTACACATATTGAATGGCACGTTCCCGGTGGTCGCCGCTGGGCAGGTCGAGATCAATATCCGGCCATTCGCCACGTTCCGCAGTAAGAAATCGTTCAAAGAGCAACCCCATGTCGACGGGATCAATAGCCGTAATGCCGAGCGCATAGCACACCACGCTATTGGCGGCCGAACCACGGCCCTGTACCAGAATGCCCTCTTTACGACAAAATTCCACGATGTTCCAAACGATCAGAAAATAGCCGGCCAGTTCGAGTTGCCCGATCAGCTCCAGTTCCCGATCGGCTTGCTGCTTCGCCTTTTCAAACAACTTTGGTTTCCGCTTCTGCAGATAACGCCCGCGCAAGCCTTCCGCGACACGTTTTTCGAGAAACGACTGCATCGTGTCGCCTTCGGGAACGGGATAATTGGGAAAGTGATACCCCAAATCACACATCTTGTAAGAAAGCCGTGCAGAAAGCTCTTGTGTGTTAGCGATGGCCTCCGGAAGGTCGCGAAATAACTCCTCCATCTCGCCTGCGGAACGCAAATAGCGCTCGGCGTTCACGGCCAATAAGCGGCCAGCCGTCTCCAACGAGCAGTGGTGGCGGATTGTGGTGAGCACATCCATCACTTCCCGATCGTGAGCTGCGGCGTAATTCACACCGTTCGTCGCGAGAAGAGGCAAACCCAGAGTTCGGGCAATACGGACGGCCGCCTGATTACGGTGTTCTTCGTTGCGGTCGAAGTGGCGCTGGAGCTCGACATACACATTCTGTTTGCCAAACAAGTTCACGAGCCCCTGGACTTCACTTTGAGCTTCGTCAAACCCACCGCTCGCGAGGGCCGCGGCCAGAGGACCTTCGTCACCGCCCGTGAGGCAGATCAGTCCTGCAGAGTGCTCCTGCACGTCAGCTAAAGTTGCGGAACCTTCGGCCTTTGTGCCTTCCCGCAATTTGTAGCGAGTAATTAGTCGGCACAAGTTCCGGTAGCCGGTGGCAGACTCCGCCAATAAGGGAAAGCGAACCGGCTCTACTGGCACACAGTGAGGAACCCATGCTGGTGGGCGGACGCGATCGCCTGCATCGCGCACTGCGATTTCGGCACCAACGTGCGCGCGCAGGCCCAGCTTTTCCGCCGTGACGTGAAAGCGCGGCGCCCCATACAGACCGTTGCGATCGAGCAATGCCATGGCTGACATCCCCAACTCTCGGCAACGAATCATCAAGTTTTCGGGCAGCGAAGCACCTTCCAGAAAGCTAAAGGCTGAACGAACATGGAGTTCAACGTACATTGCTTAGTCGTAGATTCCCGTCAGATACCAGCAGCGCGCACCAGGATCGTAAGCAACACGGCAATGCAGCTTCTCTTGTTCTTGCAACAATGTTGTATCCAAAGTTACGTCCCATTCCTCGCGGCACCACTCTGTGTGCGTCCACCACTCTCCACTTGTCTTCCACGGGCCAGAGGCCTTGTCCACGCGCAGTTTCCGCCCACCCAGCGAGAGCGTAATCATCCGCGTTTGTTCCATTTCAACTCGCACCGCGCGCGGCGGTCGCAATATCCGGAGCGCAGATGCGTAAATTCTCCTGCCATCGGCCTGCGCGGAGTATGTATTGGACGGAAATGCCGTCATACGAAACGCATCGGGACGATGACTGTCCAGCAACTCCGGAGCGCCAACACGATCTTCACCCACCAGTTTGCGTAGCCGCGCCAGCAAGACTTCCAGCCGCCCAGCCTCGGGAGTTTGTGGAACAAATAATCCGTGCTGTACGCTTTGCGGTCGCGCCGGTTGTCCTCGCATGTGCAATGCAACGACGGCCGCATGCGGCGGATACATCTCCAAATCCAGCTGAATTAATTTCAGCAGCGTGGCATGATTGCGCTCAGGCAACGCAGGACGGACTACCCGGCGATGCTCTTGGTCTTGTGCGCTCTGCAATTTCAGTCTGGTCTCGACGCTAGCAATGGCGAATGCGCGCTCCGCTGCCCGCTCTAGAATCTGGTCCAGCATTCGGCTCAGCAGAAACAGAAGTGGCTCCAGTAAATCGACCGGGTGCTCTAGCTCAACATTTTCGTTGAAGGCAGCATCCGCTGTCCCTTCCGCCGGCACCAACAAGTGCTCATATTCACCGCGCGATAAAGCCTGAAGGCGATACCCTGCCTGCCCGATCCGCGCAATTAGAGCTTTCTGTGGCAACGCAGCTAGTGCACCCAACGTTTTAATTCCCCAAGTCTCAAACGTTTCTTCCTGCTCCGGCTCAAGATCTAAAACAGCAAGAGAAAGTGGAGCCAGCTTCTGAGCTTCTTCCCCGGGTGGAATAACCGTAATTCCAGGACAGCCCCGCGCCGCCAGCACCGCAGCGTTAGCGTTTCCGGAAGTTGCGAGGCTGGGCTCCAATCCTGCGGCATTCAGCTTGTTTCGCAGAGCCTCTGCGATCTGCTGCGGCGTGCCCAAAAGCCGCTCGGATGAAGAAATATCCAGAACCAGCGTGGCCCCAGAATTTTTCTCTCCGGGAGAAGTCAGAACTTCGATCCTCGGCGAGAATCGCTCCGCGCACTGCCTGAGCATCAGAAAGGCGGAGTTTTCCTGCTGCCTGACTCTCCGGGCCACTGCGACGCCGCTGAACGATTCCGCTTGCAACCTCGCCATGCCGAATTCCAGTCCAAGACTTCGCGCACGATCATTCAGCGCAAACACAGTTTCCAGCGGCGGGACGCCATCTAGAATTGCGATAGGACGTTGGCGCAACTCAGGCCGAAGGCGCTCGAGCGTTTGCGCTGGAAAGTCGCGAACATGAAGACACAGATATAACGGCGCCAGCATGTCTCACCCCGCCCAGAGAGCCGTACGCTTCCAGGGCGTCTCGGCAGCGCATACCGGCTTCTTCCCAAAGGGAAAAGAAGGAATCGCCTCGAGCAGCGCTCCTCTCTTGCGATCCGCGCTTATGTTGAATTCAAATCCAGCCAATAGCGGCAATCCCTTCCCAGCCGCAGATTCCCAACGTTCCTTCGCCTCTGCGCAATGCAACACCACCGAAGCACAGCTCTTCGCGCACGGAGTTTGCGTCAACAGCAGGAAAAGCGCCTGCGACTTTTCCGCTTGCAGCCGATAGCGATACCACGACGCTAAAGGCACACGCCGCACCTGTTCGGCACCAATATCCATAGCGCCGCCCGTGTCGAGCACGATGATGCGAAACCCTCCCGCGCTGAGCAGCAGATCCGTAGCGCGCAGCGCCTGATCGAGACGCGCCCAGGATTCTCTGGTTCTTTCCGCGGACCTCTCCAAAGGACGCTCGCCACGAACCCATAGTAAACGCCCCAGATCAATCCCAAGAGCAGCGGCGGAAAGCGGATCAAAAGCGTCCGCCGCATCCACATAGGCGCAGGCCGCCCCTTGCCGCGTCACACCGGCGAGAAGAGAAGAAACTAAGGTTGTTTTCCCCGAGCAGGCTGGTCCTGTAACTTCGCTAAGCCCGCCTTGCGGCAGCCCGCCTTGCAAAAGGGTGTCCACTTCCGCAATGCCGGTTGGCACCAGCTCCGGATCTCGGTGGAAGCGAACCGACAGTGCTCCAGGAATGCGCGCCGCCAGTGAGGATTCGATTTGTCGCCGGATTGCAGCGGTTGAGGGCATGTATTTTCGCTTTTTATTCGCCTAACGAGGCTAGGCGTACTAGCGCTTTTTGTCAATCTTCTTTACGTTTCGAAGAGAGCAAACTGCCGGCATCAGATCAGACGGAAGGAACCTGCAGGCATTTAACCGCGAGCAATCTTTACTAGCTCAAAAGGTCCGCATGTGTCATGATTTTTAATTCTCACTTGATCCCAACATCCTTTAGGGATAACTCTCCATACAATCATCCCAAAGGGCTGGGCAATGATGAACTTTTTGCTCTGATAGAATTTTGTTGCGATTCACAGCGTTAAGTTAAACGACTGATTGCAAGGTCTTTAACCCGGCGCAACACCCGGTACCCGATTTGCACCTAAGTGAACCTGTGCGTCTCCTTACGCTTCGTCTTACCATCTCGTTGATCATTGGGATAACCCTTATATCCCTTCTCTCGTCCTCTTATGAGGTACGAGTGCAAAAGCAGGGATTGCGCCTGGATTTGGAGCACCGCGCGGACGTGGTAGGAGAAAGTCTCGCGGACAAAATCGAGCCTCTTCTCAAAAAAGGCTCTCATAAGGAACTCCAACTCGTCATCGACCGGTTCGGAAGCCGGGAACGTCTGGCCGGAATCGCCGTCTATAACGCCAACGGCGAGTCCATCGCCATAACCTCGGGGATTGCCCCGCGAGTTCCTAAAGAACCTGAGTTGGTTGTCCAGGCCGTTCAGAGTGGCCAAAGCACAGGTCAATTTATGCACCTGGGCGACGCATCGGTCTACGTTTCCGCCACCCCTCTACACCAAAATGATGCCGTGGTGGGCGGCTTGGCGGTCGTTCACGATGCCAGCTACATCAACGCCCAAAGCAGGCGGGTCTGGCGCGATACGTTTCTGCGCGTTCTCGCCCTGGTTTTCCTGATTACCCTGACGACGCTGGTAATCGTACGCTGGAGCATCGCAGGCCCGATCGCCCAAGCTGCGCAGTGGATGCGGGCGCTGCGTATGGGCAAGATCACTTCTCGGCCGCCCGCGCCGGATCTGGGCCTATTCCATCCCCTCGCCCGCGAAATGACCACCTTTGCCGCAAGCCTCACCGAGGCCCGTTCTGCAGCAGAGAAAGAAGCCCAATTGCGCGAGGCCGCCGATACTCTCTGGACTGCCGAGCGGCTCTCCGTGAGCGTCCGGGACAAACTGGGGGACAGCCGCCTTTTCGTGGTCGCGAATCGCGAGCCTTACATTCATCGGCATCAGGGTAAGGACGTGGAGGCGATGGTGCCGGCGAGCGGACTGGTAACGGCGCTCGAGCCAATCCTGCGGGCATGCGATGGAACTTGGGTTGCCCACGGCAGCGGCGATGCTGATCGCGAGACTGTCGACAGCCACGACCGTTTGCGAGTTCCGCCGGACGATCCACGCTATACCTTGCGCCGGGTCTGGCTCAGCAACGAAGAGGAAGAGGGTTATTACTACGGCTTCTCTAACGAAGGCCTTTGGCCCCTCTGCCATATTGCCCACACGCGACCTGTGTTTCGCGCTTCGGATTGGGAACATTATGAGCGAGCCAACCGCCGCTTCGCGGACGCCGTATTGCAGGAGATGGAGGGATTAGAGCGTCCGGTGCTCCTCGCACAGGATTACCATTTCGCGCTGCTGCCCCGAATGGTGAAGAAGGCACGCCCGGATGCGCGCGTTGCCATTTTCTGGCATATTCCGTGGCCGAACCCGGAAGCATTCGGGATTTGTCCCTGGCAAAAGGAACTCGTCGACGGCTTGCTGGGCGCGGATCTCATCGGCTTCCACATTCAGGCACACTGTACCAATTTCCTGCAAACCGTGGATCGTGTATTGGAGTCACGGATTGACTGGGAGCATTTCGCGGTCAATCGCGAGGAACACCGCACCGTGGTAAAGCCATTCCCCATTAGCGTGGAGTTTCCAGAGAAACCTGCGCCCGCCGACGCCGCGGACGCTCGCTACACGGAGCGGGTTGCCGTGCTGCGGGAGCTAGGGATTGAAACAGTCTTCGTGGGCGTAGGTGTCGATCGCGTGGATTACACAAAGGGTATTCAGGAGCGGCTCCTGGCCATCGAGCGGCTGATGGAAAAGCATCCCAGCTATCGGGAGAAGTTCACGTTTCTACAAGTTGGGGCGCCTAGCCGCACACGTATCAAGCGCTACCACGATCTCGGCGCCGAAATCGAGGCGGAAGCCGAACGCATCAACAAACGCTTCCAGGTTGGCAAGTGGCAACCCATTGTGTTGATGAAGAGGCAACACAGCCACCAGGAGATTCAGCGCTTCTATCGCATCGCGGATCTTTGCATGGTCACTTCGCTGCATGATGGAATGAATCTGGTCGCCAAGGAATTTGTGGCTGCGCGCCCGGATGAGCTGGGAGTGTTAATCTTGAGCCGATTCACGGGCGCGGCCCGGGAGTTGGCGGACGCGCTTTTGGTTAACCCTTACGATATCGAGCAGATGGCCGACGCCATAAAGATTGCGTTGGAGATGGACATCGAGGAACAGAAGGCTAGGATGCAGCGCATGCGCAGGGTGGTTCGGGACAACAACATCTATCGCTGGGCGAGCACGTTGATCTCTGAACTTTGTGAAGTGCGGCTTGACGAGGCCGCCAATCGGTTAGAACCATCCCCACCCAGCCCGAAGTCGGCGGACGTGATCCTGATCGATCAATCAATCGATGAATTTCCTCAGCCCAGCCGGGGTCCCGCTGCTGGTTCACCTGTCGCGAGCCAAAGTCCCATCCGATTCCGAGGTGATCGCCCCAGATCACATCGCTTCCCTCGTTCTCTATGACCGTAGATGTTAAGCCTGCGGACCACAGTTGGTACAAACGCGCCATCATTTATCAGGTCCACGTCCGAACTTTCCTCGACAGCAATGGAGATGGCATCGGTGATTTCCAGGGCCTTGATCAAAAGATGGATTACCTACAGGAACTGGGTGTCAATGCTGTCTGGTTGATGCCGTTCTTTCCGTCCCCACTTCGCGATGACGGCTACGATATCTCCGATTACTACTCCGTACATTCCAGTTACGGCACTTTGGAGGACTTCAAGAGATTCCTCGCGTCCGCCCATCAACGCCGAATCCGGGTAATCATCGAGATGGTCTTGAATCACACCTCCGACCAGCATCCCTGGTTTCAGGAGTCCCGAAGCTCAAAAGAAAACCCGCGCCGGGACTGGTATGTCTGGAGCGATTCCGATACCGGCTATCCGAAAGCCGGGATCAACTTTCGGGATACCGAGTTATCCAACTGGGCCTGGGACCCGGTCTCGAAGTCATATTACTGGCATCGATTCTTCAGCCACCAGCCCGATCTCAACTATGACAACCCCGCAATCCGGGAAGAGATGTGGAATGTCATGAAGTTTTGGCTCGAGTTGGGAGTGGACGGCTTCCGGCTCGATGCCGTCCCCTATCTCGTGGAACGTGAGGGCACGAATTGTGAAAATCTTCCCGAGACCCACGCTGTAATAAAAGAACTGCGGCGAAAACTTGACGAACATTTTCCCGGCAAGATGCTGCTGGCAGAAGCCAATCAATGGCCCGCGGAACTTCGGCCCTACTTCGCCGACGGCGATGAATTCCACATGGCCTTCCACTTCCCTCTTATGCCGCGAATGTTCATGGGAGTGAAGCTAGAAGATCGCAAACCGATCACGGAAATCCTGCAGCAAACCCCCGAAATCCCTCAGTCTTGCCAGTGGTGCCTATTCCTCCGCAATCATGACGAGCTTACGCTCGAAATGCTTACGGATATGGAACGAAGCTACATGAATGACTCCTATGCCCAGGAAAAGACCATGCGTCTAAACCTGGGGATTCGACGCCGCCTGGCTCCGTTGCTCGAAAACGACCGGCGGCGCATTGAGCTGATGAACGGAATGCTGTTGTCCTTACCAGGTACCCCAAGTATTTACTACGGTGACGAAATCGGAATGGGCGACAACATCAACCTGGGCGATCGGAACGGTGTGAGAACGCCAATGCAATGGACTGGAGGCTGGAACGCAGGATTTTCCGTCACGGAACCGGAGAAACTGTATGCTCCTTTGATTCAAGATGCTGTCTACGGCTATCCGGCGGTCAATGTAACAGCACAAAACCGCACGGAACACTCTCTGCTCAACTGGACCAGACGAATCCTGGCGGTTCGCAAATCCACCGATGTATTCGGTTGCGGATCGATCGAATTTCTGTATCCCGCGAACCACAGAATCCTGGCATACGTGCGTCAACTGGGAACCGAGACAATTTTGGTGGTCAACAACCTTTCGAGTGCAGCACAGGCCGTCGAACTGGATCTGCGCAGATACAAGGGAAACATTCTGATTGAAATGTTCGGAAAGAATATCTTCCCGCGAGTGGTTGACCTGCCGTATCTGCTAACCTTTGGCCCCTACCAGTTCTACTGGTTTCGGCTCCGGCGAATTTGAATTCCATCTGGCGGAATTAACGGCGCATGAAGAACGCAAGAGCGGCGGACGACAGTATCCTCACTGATGAGTTCCTCCGCCAACTTATCAATGTCGGCGAAGTGGATATCCTCGTGGGTTTGCCCACTCACAACAACGCCAAGACGATTGGACCGATCGTCGCTACGATTCAAGCTGGCCTGCTGGCGTTCTTTCCTCGCGACAGAGCTGCCATCATAAACGCCGATGGTGGTTCTCAGGATGGCACAACGGAGCTTGTCCTGAATGCTGCGATCGACGATGTTCGACGTGGTTCCAAGATTTCTGCCTTGCGTACCTTGCACGTGATCAGTACTCAATATGCCGCCAGCCCCACTCGAGGAACCGCACTGCGGTCGATTTTGGCTGCCGGCGAACTGTTGCGCGCTAAAACCTGCGTGGTTATTTCGCCTGAGTCTACGCAAGTTGAAACAGATTGGCTTACAAAGCTCGTGCGGCCCATTTATGCGGGAGAGTTCGACCTTGTATTGCCCACTTATAGTCGGCACCGATTCGATGGCATTCTCCTGACGAATTTGCTTTATCCCATGACTCGCGCACTCTATGGACTGAGAATCCGCGAACCCTATGCCTTAGACTTTGCATTTTCCGGCACCCTCGGAAGTCAATTTCTTGCGCAAAATGCGTGGCAGGACGAAACAGCTCGAGCTGGTTCGGAGACTTACTTCACGCTGAACGCAATTGCCAGCCGCGCCCGGATTTGCCAGTCGTTTCTGGGGACGAGGGAGCATATTGAGCGGCGTTCCGCCGACTTGATACCAGCTCTGCGGCAGACGGTCGGCGCTTTGTTTTCGTCCCTTGGGCCTCACATGGCACTTTGGAACGCGAGCACGGCGTCCCAGCCAATCCCGACAACCGGCCCGGAACGGGAATTCACTCTCGAGCCCCTGCGAGTCAATCGCAAACGGCTGCGTGAAATGTTCTCGACTGGCGTGGCCGAGTTGGAGTCAGTATTTCAGGCGATCCTTTCCCCTTCGACTCTGGAAGAACTCCGGCGCATTGCCCGCCTTGAAGAAACCGAGTTTCGCTATCCCGCGGAATTGTGGGTCAAGACGATTTACGAGTTTGCGGTCGCGTACCACAAAACCGTCATCAGCCGCGATCACATCCTCCAGGCTCTCGCCCCTCTGTTTCGCGGGAGAGCCTTCACCTTTCTCGCCGAAAATCGGAACGGTTCGGCCGACGGGGTCGAAGACAATATTGAAGCTCTATGCCTCGAATTCGAACGGGGAAAACCGTATTTGTTGGAGCTATGGAACGGAACACAGTGAGGTCGTCATGCGGGAAATGATCGTAAATGAATTGACGCAAGCCATGCAAGGCATCAGCCGGGGTTTCGCCCACATCCTTCCACGAATTATCGTGCTGGTGATTATCGGGTTCGTGGGCTGGGTCGTTGCTTATGTCCTGAAATTGTCGCTGCGCAGCATTCTGCGGCTCGTCAAGTTTGACAAACTCTCGGAGAACGCTGGCGCATCACAACTTCTGAGCAAGGCGGGATTGCCTTCGGCCACGGAGGTGCTTAGCCAGTTTACTTTCGGAGTAGCCTGGCTGGGCTTCATCCTCCTTGGAGTTAGCGTGCTGGGTGTTTTTGGTCTCCAGGAGCAGATTGCAAGATTCTTTCTCTTCGTGCCGCGTCTCTTTGTCGCTCTCTTCCTGCTGTTCGTCGGCCTGCTCGGCGCCAGCTTCTTTTCTCGCGCTGCGTTGCTTGCCGCAGTAAATGCCAATCTGCCTTCGCCTCGCCTCCTTGGCATAGCCATTCGCTCGATCATTATTGTGTTCGCGTTGTCCATGGTGTGCGAGGTGCTGGGGGTGGCAGAAGAGACCATGCTGGTGGCCTTCGGCATCGTTTTTGGAGCTGTTATGCTTGGCCTAGCCATCGCCTTCGGTATCGGCGGGCAAGGCTTGGCACAGCAGTTTCTGGAAAACCGATTTGGTCGCGGAAAGGATGATGAGGGGAAAAGAGACGAACTCTCGCCGCTCTAGCCGAGTGCGATTTCGGCCCATGGGCAGTCGTGACGCCAAGTTAGGGTTGGTGCTAGACTTTTGGCATCGTGCCTCAATACGTGATTGAACGAGAGATTCCTGGTGCAGGGTCGTTGTCAGAAACTCAGATCAAGGAGTTGTCCCTATTTTCCCTACAGACGCTGAAGGAAATGGGGCCGCAGATCCAGTGGCTGCACAGCTACGTCACAGAGGACAAAGTTTACTGCGTTTACCTGGCACCGGACGAGGACAGTATTCGAGAGCATGCACGCAAGGTAGGCATACCGGCCGACCGTGTATCGGCTGTGCGCCGGCTAATCGATCCGGCTAGGTTGAACTAGCAGACTCGGGCTCCTCCAGAGAGTATTGGATTGCTGTTTCCATGCTCATCGCAGCGCCTTTTTCCCACGCACTTCTTCCCTCCTCCTCACTCAGTGATTTCCAAGCTGGCAAGAGCGTCTGATCCAGCTTGGAATGTTCCGCCCAATGGAGCGGAGCGCTGATCAGATGACGCAACTGGGTTGCGGCCGCCGCTAGTTTCAATGCGCGTTCCGCACGCCCTTGAGCGGTGGCAAGGCACGCCGAGCCCTCCAGCGCCCGAGCTATTCCGCGCCGGTTCCCCAAACCGGCAAAAATCTGCAGAGCCTCGCGACAGGCCGCGTGCGCTGCAGCATGTTCCCCCCGCTCACAGTCAATGTAGGCCAGGTCGGTGAGGGACCGCGCCGAGCCCCAGGGGTCCTCCGCGCCTCGAAAAACCGAAAGCGCACGTTCATACAGCCGTCGGGCTGCAGTCACGTCACCTTGTGCGCGAGCAATATCCCCTTGCTGATTGATCGACCAGGCGGCGCCGCTGCGGTCTCCGAGTTCCTCGAATATTTCCGTTGCCTCGCGCAGGGCCCATTGGGCGCGCGCAAAGTCTCCGCGCACCCGGACCACATTTGCCAGGTTGTGAAGACAGCGCGCCACCGCTAACCGGTCCGCCAGCAACCGCCAGCAGGCTAGACTTCGCTCGAAATTGCTTTGTGCGGAGGCGTAGTCGCCCCGATCCCGCGCCGAGACCGCCAGGGCGTTCAAAGACGCAGCAATACCGGAATCATCACCCAACTCTTCGTAAAGGGAGAGGCTCTGCTTCAAATAATCCTCGGCTGCCAGATAGTCTCCCTGAGTTGTGGTGATGGCCCCGAGAAAATGCGAGACCCGCGCCCTTTCTCTTGGGTGCTCGTCGCCGGCAAGACGTAAAACAGCCTCCAGCCGCACCCTGCCCTCGGTCAGATGTTCCCGCATATCCCAAAACCGAAACAGAGACATACAGAGACGGAGAGCCCAATCCACGTCCCGCGCCTGAAATAGCCAATCGAGAGCGCAACGGAAATTGCCGATCTCAGCGTCGCATTGCGATAGCCAGCGAGCCCGGTCGTCGGGGTTCAGCTCCGGATTTCCTTCCTCTCCGAGGACGAGACTGTAAGCGGCATGCGCCCGCCGCGTAGCGGATTGCTCGCCACTCTCCAGGAGGCGCTCGACCGCATATTCACGAATCGTTTCCAGCATGGTAAATCGCGGCTCGGCTTCGGCTCGGTCTACGCATTGAACCAGGTTCTTATCCACGAGGGAGGAAATCCCCTCGAAGAGGTCGACACCGAGATCGCGGCTTGTGTCGCAGACTGCTTCCGCCGCTTCAAGCGTGCATCCCCCGGCAAACACCGATAGCCGGCGAAACAACCTCGCTTCCGCTTCAGTTAACAAACCGTGGCTCCAATCGATGGTCTTGCGAAGAGTCTGTTGCCTCTCGGGCAAGTCGAGGGCTCCACCCGTCAGCAGTTGGAGGCGGCTTTGCAAGCGGTCTAAGATCGCGTGGGGCGGCAGCACCCTTGTTCGAGCAGCCGCCAACTCAATCGCTAAAGGCAAGCCGTCGAGTCGCAAACAGATTTCCTGAACAGCCGCTGCGTTTTCTGGGGAAAGCGAAAATTCAGGCCAAACGGCCGCCGCGCGTTGCGCGAATAACTCCATGGCTGAATCGGGTGGAAGCGGCGTAACCGGGAATTCCTGTTCACCGTAAATCCGCAAGGCCGAACGGCTCGTGACGAGTATCTTGAGGGACGGGCAGGCTTCCAAGGTTTCGGCCACCACGGTCGCCGCCGGTAACACCTGTTCGAAATTATCCAACACAAGCAAGAAGGGCCCCGAGTTCCGCAGTTGATCGCCGATCAGTTGTGGAACACTGCGGTTAGCCACTTGCTGGATATCGAGGGCGTCTGCGAGCGCGGCCGCCACCAGTCCAGGATCGGAGATCGAGGCCAAACCAACGAATTGAACGCCGCCCGAGAACCCTTCGGCCATCGCGGCAGCCACAGCGACCGAAAGGCGTGTTTTTCCCGCGCCTCCGGGACCGGTGAGGCTCAATAGTCGAATGTCCCCTCTCCGGAGCAAATCGGAGGCTTCGGCAACCTTCTGCTCCCGTCCAACCAGGGAGGTACGCGGAGTTGGCAGGCCGTGGACCTTCCTCGGTGTCTTAGCCCTGTCACTCTTGAGCGAAGGGCGCTCGCGGCCATCTGGCGCGTCGAAGGGTTCAGGTAATGGGAGAGGCTCCGTCTTCGTTGAGCGCCGGACCACTTCAGCCGTAAAGAGATATCCACGGCGGGGTACGGTCTTGAGCAACTGTTGACCGCGATCACTCAGGGCGCGTCGCAATTCGAGGGCACACTGCACGAGCGAGTCGTCCGTGACAAAAGCGTCGGGCCACACGGCCTGCATCAATTCCTGCTTGCTAATCAGTTGCCCCGGACGCTCCACCAGATACTTGAGGGCTTCATAGACTTTGGGACGAAGTTTGACCTCCTCGCCCGCCCTCAGGACGCATCCCTTTGCGACGTCTAGCGTGAATTCGCCGAATTGATAGTTAGGGGCAGCCGTCTCCAAGTGTGCTCCTGATCGCCAGCTCAGAACTATTCGTCCTTATTTTGGCGTTTCTTCGGCGTTGCTTCGTTACTTCAAATCCCGACCATTGTTACTTTGCAATTGCTGGGCGAGACCGAGAGGCCTGCCAGAGCGGATTCTAGCAAACTGCGGCTCTTTCAGAGGCGCCGGCAGACAGAAGAAGACAGATGAGCACGGAATTCGAAAGGATTCGAAAAGGAGAAGACCAATGAATACAACTCAAATAGCCGCCATCGAGAGGACGATCGGGCGATGCACGAAGCAATTTCAGCAGTCCATGCTGGGCCTGGTTCTGATGAGTCTTTCTCCCCTGGGCGCACTGGCACAAACCGAACACACGCACGCGGCGGCAACGCCGCAGACGGCGGCCCAGAAAAGCCAGGCCAGCGCCCTGGTCAAGATTGTCCGGGACTCGACCGAGCGCTTCAAGGACGTGGCACAGGCTGAGAAGGAAGGATATGCCCTTCAATTCGGTTGCGTCAGCGGACCCGATTCGGGCGCGATGGGGCTGCACTACGTCAACGGCGCCCTAGTCAATGCCGGTGTCGTCGACGTCACGCATCCTCCGATCGTGATCTACGAAGCGCAACCCAATGGGCACCTGAAATTGATTGGGGCCGATTTTCTCGTCATCGCCGACGCGTGGGACAAGAAAAACCAGGGTCCGCCGGAGCTCATGGGACAGCTGTTCCACTATTGGGAGAGTCCCAATCGCTTCGGGCTCCCGGCCTTCTACACGCTGCATGTCTGGGCTTGGAAGGAGAATCCCAACGGCGCGTTCGTGAACTGGCACCCCGACGTTTCTTGCGAGGCATTCGCCGGCCAAAACCCCTGAGTCGAGGCGATAGCCGGACCAGGAATGGCAGCTTGTTCGATCCGCTTGCCGGATCGAAGGGGCTGCGCAGCACAACAGCAAAAGAGTTTGAGCATCGATTCAAAAAATGGAGACAAGTCAAAATGAGTACAGCACAGGCACCTGCTATTGACGTGAACGACCTGAACGCTTTTATCGGACAATTCGTGACTGATCTCGGCGCCGCAGTTCATACCGGCATGGTCGTAATTGGGGAGAAGTTGGGGCTCTACAAAGCCCTCGCCGGCAGCCCAATGAGTTCTGCACAACTTGCCGCTAAGACGAAGACCGATGAGCGCTATTTGCGCGAGTGGCTGGCTTCACAAGCGGCAGGGGGCTACATCACCTACGATGAGAAGACCGGCAAGTTCAGCCTGAGTGAAGAACAAGTCTTCACGCTGGCAACGGAAGACAGCCCCGCATATCTGCCCGGAGCATTTGAACTCGCTTTGGGGTCGCTTGCGGCGGTTCCACGCATCGCGGAATCCTTCCGCACTGGCGACGGTATGGGTTGGCATGAACACGTTGACGGCGTCTTCCATGGGTGTGAAAAGTTCTTTCGTCCAGGCTATGCCGCCAATCTTGTAAGCTCATGGATTCCTGCCTTGCGCGACGTCAAAGAGAAGCTGGACGCGGGGGCGCGAGTGGCCGACGTCGGTTGCGGATAAGGCAAAAGAGTTTCCCGGCAGAAACTACGACTTCGTGGCCTTCTTCGATTGCTTGCATGACATGGGTGACCCGATTGGGGCGGCTGCGCACGTCCGGCAGTCCTTGGCCAAGGACGGCACGTGGATGATCGTTGAGCCTTTTGCCAATGACCAGTTGAAGGACAATCTGAATCCCGTGGGGCGGGTGTACTACTCCTTGTCGACGCTGCTATGCACGCCTTGTTCACGATCGCAGGAAGTCGGACTGTGTTTAGGCGCCCAGGCAGGCGAGACACGCATTCGGGAGGTTGTGACCTCGGCCGGGTTCAACCGCTTCCGACGCGCTACGGAAACACCCTTCAACATCGTTTACGAAGCTCGACCGTAATTTAAGCCGACCTGGCCCCCGGCTTAAAAAAATCGTCCAACTTGAGTAACCGTTGACCGGCAGCCCAGTCTTAGGCTGTAGGAGACTTCCGTGAACTCGCTGCTGCACGATTTCCGCTTCGCCTTCCGAATGATCCGCAACAGTCCCGGCTTCACGATCGTGGCCGTCCTGACGCTGGCACTCGGCATCGGCGCCAACACTGCCATCTTCAGTTTTGTCAACGCCGTGCTTTTGGAGCCGCTCCCATATCCGAAACCCGAAGAGATCGTGAACGTCTGGGAGAAGCCCCCGGACGGCGACCGCAACGGAATCTCTACGCTGAATTTCCTCGATTGGCAGAGGCAGACCACCGTCTTCACGGCCATGGCCGCCGATACAGGCGGCTCCGTCACTCTCACCGGCGTGGACGTGCCGATACAACTCCGCGGCTCGCGCGTGTCGGCGCACTACTTCGACATTTTTGAGGAAAGGCCCGCGCTTGGCCGTACGTTTGCGCCCGACGAGGACCAACCTGGCAAAGAGCAGGTTGTCGTCCTGAGCAACCGAATCTGGCAAAGCCGCTTCGGTGCCGACCGCAACATCATCGGCCGCACCATCCACATCGACAATAAGCCCTACACTGTAATCGGCGTGCTGGCTGCCAACGGTTCGCGCGACCGTGGCTGGCAGGACGTCTGGACGCCTCTGGCTTTCAAGCCTCAGGACATGACGCGCAATTTCCACTGGATGATGTCATGGGCGCGCCTCAAACCCGGCGTGTCACTCGAGCAGGCGCGAGCTCAAATGAAGTCGATCGCCGCGCGCATCGAGCACGATTATCCGGACTCCAACAAACGTTGGAGCGTCACTATCGACCGCTTCGCCGACCGCGTTGTCGACGACAGCCTGCGCCGCTCTCTGCTCGTTCTGCTCGCTGCCGTCGGGACGATATTGCTGATCGGCTGCGCCAACCTGGCCAATCTGCTGCTGGCCCGCGGTGCGTTCCGGGAACGCGAAATCGCCATCCGTTCGGCACTAGGGGCCGGCCGATGGCGCCTCGTCCGCCAGCTTCTCACGGAAAGTCTGCTGCTCTCCTTCTTCGGCGGACTCGCCGGCGTGATGCTCGGCATCGGATTAATCGCGGCGCTGAAAACCTGGATACCGCCCTACTTTTTACCCTCCGAAGCCGACGTGCGCCTCGACGCCCGGGTTTTACTCTTCACCGCAGGCATCATTATCCTGACCGGGATCCTGTTCGGTATCGCACCCGCGCTACACGCCGCGCGAACAGACTTGGCCGGCTCGCTCAAAGAGGGCGGCCGCGGTGCAACTTCAGGCGTGCTCAGAAACCGTATCCGCGGCGCGCTGGTGGTGGCCGAGGTCGCGCTGGCTTTTGTCCTTCTGTCCGGGGCGGCTCTATTGATCCGCAGCTTCTATCAGCTACAGCAGGTCGATCCGGGGTTCCAAACCACCAACGTAATCACCATGTGGCTTCCGATGACGGACGCCCAATATCCGGAAGGCGCGCAAGTCGTGAGCTATCTAAGCCAGGTAATGGAGAAAATTCAGGCGGTCCCGGGTGTCCGCGACGTGGCAACCACTACCGCGCTCCCACTCGGCGGATGGGGATGGGGAATGCCCTTCCTGATCGACGGCCAGCCGGTCGTGGACCGTGCCAATCGCCCTGGCTGTTTCTATAAAATGGTGAGCCCTTCCTACTTCCGGACGCTCGGAATGCGGTTGCTAAAGGGCCGCGGCCTGGCCGAGACGGACACGAAAGGCGCCGCGCCAGCGATCGTGGTCAACGAGACCATGGTGAAGAAGTATTTCAAGGGTCAGGAGCCCATCGGCAAGCGTATCCTGATTCAACAGATCATATCCGGCAAACACGAACTGGGGCCGGAAGTGCCGTGGCAGGTGGTGGGCGTGGTCGCTGACGAAAAAGTCAACAGCCTCGACGATGCGAGCGCTGGCGTCTATGTTTCGTACAAGCAGAGCCCCGCCATGGGTATCGCTTTGATCGTGCGGGACGCTCTTGACCCCAATCACCTCATCAAGGGAATCCAGACGTCCGTTTGGGAACTGAACAAGAATCAGGCCTTTGATGACGTCAAGCTTCTGGAGCAGATCAAGTCCGAGTCGCTCGGCGGCAACCGCCTGCGCACCGTCCTGCTGGGAGTATTCGCCGGGCTGGCGATGCTGCTCGCCGCCATTGGCATCTATGGCGTTATCTCTTACTCAGTTGCGCAGCGCACACACGAAATGGGTGTCCGTGCTGCGCTCGGCGCCAGCACCTGGGACCAGATCCGTTTGGTACTCGGGAGCGGATTGTCGCTCACCGCCATCGGTCTTGCCATAGGCGCTCTTGGTGCACTCGGCCTCACGCATCTCCTGGCCAGCCTCCTGTTTGGCGTCAGCCCGCGCGATCCATTGACGCTGATTCTCGTGGCCGCCATCCTCGCCGCCGTGGCCCTCGCCGCCTGCTACATTCCCGCCCGCCGGGCCACACGGATCGATCCGATGATCGCCTTGCGCTACGAATAGTCGGGTTTTTGTAGCGCAGGCTGTCGAGCGGTTTGTGCGAGCGACCTGCGGCTTTTCGATCTTGACCCCGACCCTCGTTGCCGTCCTGTGCATCCGCCGCCGCCCCGGCGCTCGCATGACGCCCGGGTCCCGTGGGACAGGCGCTTTCGCAGCGCTTTCGCAGCGCTTTCGCCTGTCAGTTTCTGGATTTTCTTTTCTCGTAGTCAGGCGCTTGAGCCGTTTGTGCGAGGGCCGCGTTTCGAGACCCGCTATTGCGACGGCGGGCTGATGGCCCCCAGACTTGTTTCAAGAGTTCGTCACGCTGAGCACATTGCCATCGGGGTCCTTAAGCCAAGCCACGCGGACGGTTCCCCCAGGCAGGGTCAAGATGCCGAGTTCGTCCTGACTGAAGCCTGGATAGCAGTTGAAAGTGATGCCCTTTTCGCGCAGAGCTTTCACGGTCGCTTCCACATCTGGCACGTAGAAGCCGAGTATGGTGTGCTCATGCGGCATGAAATTGGCC